>Ga0208375_1000753_pt1 | contig 42230 bp, 53 predicted proteins | sample RifOxyD1_FD_184038 | JGI IMG/M metagenome (GOLD analysis project Ga0208375, IMG submission 184038) | Soil microbial communities from Rifle, Colorado - Rifle Oxygen_injection D1 (SPAdes) | ecosystem: Environmental > Terrestrial > Deep subsurface > Rock core/Sediment | place: Rifle, Colorado... | reverse complement strand
AAAGCAAGCATTTAAGAGTTTTTTTATATAAATATTAAAATGACTCAAAATTTGTATGGTAGAATAGCTGTATTTATAGATGGTCCAAATTTTATAGCTACAAGAAATGAAAATTTTCCAGTTCCTTTTTCTTCAATTAATGATATTGCTGATAGATTCTTTAGCCCAAACATCATCAAATCAACATGGTATGATTCAAAACCTTTTTTTGTAGAGCCAGATATTATTCCAATCTCTCGCTCAAGATACAGAGCAATAAGAGATCAGGTAAAAAGAGAAGGTCCTGGAGCATTACATAATTTAAAACCAGAACAGGAGGTTCATCCGGATTTATTTATTTCTTTTCTAAAGTCCATGAAAGAACGTGCAGGTTTTTATTGGAGGCAAGCCGAAAGATTAGCAGAAGCAAGAGAATATTTTGACCTTGTTTTGACAGAAAATTCATTTGTTTCTTTTCATGAACAATGCCCAAGATGCAAAGCAGATATAAGTATTAAGACGCATGCTGAAAAAGGAGAAGTAGACAGAAAATTAAGTTTAGACATGATAACAGGAGCTTATGAGGATGAATATGATTATGCTTTACTAATTGCAGGTGATAGGCATTATAATGATGCAATTGAAATAGTACAAAGGTTAGGAAAACCTGTTTTTGTTTCTTTTTTTTGTGGTTCAACAAGCTATGATTTAATAGAAAAAGCAGATGACTTCATAAGTTTTGAAGAAATAAGACAACAAATAGAGTCTGGCCGATCTAGAAATTTAGAGACAGCATTAGTAGTTTAATAAATAAACTTTTAAATTCTAACCCTATAACTCAGTTGTGTCTAATATTCAAAGCAATATTTGGAAATCTTATTTAATTCATATAATCGGTGGTTTAGCATTCTTTGTACCAATCATTGTATTATTTTGGCAGGAAAATGGTTTAACCATGACTAAAATCATGGTTCTTCAATCATTGTACTCATTAACAATAGTTTTTTTAGATATTCCAACAGGTTATTTCGCAGATAAATTTGGAAGAAAAACTTCTTTATTATTCTCTTCCTTATTCTTATTTCTAGGAATTTTTATTTATAGTTTAGGTCATAATTTTTACCAGTTTTTAATAGCAGAAGTTTTATGGGGTACAGGAGTATCTTTCATGTCAGGAGCAGATTCAGCCCTGGTTTATGATACATTAAAAGAATTAAAGCAAGAAGAGTATTATAAAAAAATCTGGGGGAAATTAGTCTTTTATGGTTTTATTGCAACAGCAGTAGCTAATATTCTTGGTGGATTTATAGGAAAAATAGATTTTAGATACACTTTTTATGTAATGCTCCCATTCTATCTTCTACTTTTCCCAATAGCCTTATCTATTAAAGAGCCAAAAAGAAAAGAAGTAATAAAAAAAGCAGGCATAAAAGATATAATAAATATTTTAAAAGTAATTTATTCAAATCCAAAACTAAAATGGTTTTTGGTTTACTCGGGAATTGTTTACGGATTTAATTCAGCTTCTTTATGGTTGTATCAGCCATATCTTCAATTAATAGGATTAGATATAATCTATTTTGGATTTGTCTTCGCTTCTTTCCAAATAATAGCAGCTTTAGCATCAAAATACAGTCATAAAATAGAAGGTTATCTTGGACAAAAATATTCTTTAATAATTTTAATTTTTTTAATAACAATAAGTTATTTCTTAATGTCAAATTTTATTTACTTATTTAGTTTTTCATTTGCGTTTATTCAGCAATTTGTTCGTGGATTTTATAGGGTTGTTATGACTGATTATGTAAACAAATTAGTTTCTTCAGACATAAGAGCAACTGTTCTTTCAGCACAAAATATGGCTGGAAGATTATTTTATGCAGCAATAATTCCAATAGTAGGTTATATTATAGATGCTTATTCATTAATACAAGCAATAACAGTCTTAGGAATAACAACATTAATTGCAGGAACATTTATCTTAATAATCTTGCACAGGGTTAAAGTAATCTAATTTTTTCAATAATTTTATAAGTTTTTCTTTATAATTAAAAATTATGGTATCGCAATAACTCCAGAATATGTTAACAGACGCATGCAAGAAATATATCAAGACAGATTAGACAATTGTCCTCCTTCAAATGTTCAAGATGTTCATTTAACACTTACTAGAATTATGACTTTTTTTGGTAATGATCAATGGTGGGAAAGTAATAATCCCGAAATGATGGCTGAAACTCAATTTTCATGTCCTTTTCCTTTAATTCCAGCAGAGGTATATGCTCTAGGTATGTCTGCAATTTTAGGCAGAGAAATAACACAGGCAGATGTTGCTTATCTTCCAAATGAAAAAGGAATATTTTTTGGTTATGCTTCTATTGGAGTTGCACATGAAGCAGAACCAGCTATCACTTTAAGAAAAATAAGAAGAACTTCAACAAGCATTGATGATAAAACAATTAAAGAGTTAGAAGCAAAACAAGAATTTTGGAGAAGAATAAATACGCGGGAGACAAATATACCTGTAATTTTACTCAGTGATTTTAAAGATTATCCAAGATTAAATGTTAAACCTTAACCAAACTATACTCTTTCTTTCCCAACCCAAAATAAACAGCAAAATCAAGCTGTTTTAGTTTGTTTATAGAATTAATTTTACTAAACTTTTCTCCAGCCAAATCCAAGCTAGCTTTGTCAATAGCAACAATATCCTTAGAATATAAAATTCCAATGTTTTCCATAAATGGTTTCTGTTTAGTATTCATGCAATCACACTCAGAAGTAATGTTTTCTAAAACATTAATATAAATTACATTATCAATTATTCTAGAAACAGCTTTGCAATAATAAGCCATTTTTTCCTGTAATTCAGCACTAGTAGAACCTTCCCAAGGAATATGAACAGCTCTCTCAGGGCAAACAGCAATGCACATAGCGCATCCAACACATTTCTCAGGATCAATCTTGGCTTTTTTATTCATAACTTCAACAGCTTTCACATCGCAATTATTATAGCAAATTCCGCATCCTTTGCATTTAGAATTTATAATTGAAGGTTTAATATTAGAATGCATATGTAGTTTACCTGCTCTATTGCCTAAACCCATTCCTATATTTTTTATAGCACCTCCATAACCAGCCATCATATGCCCTTTAAAATGAGAAATAACAATCATTGAATCATATTTTTCTAATCCTTTGCCTATTTTAGCTTTGAAACCATCTACATTAACTTCAATAAATTCGTTTCCTTTTTCACCATCTAAAATATCAATAGGAGCAAAATCAAATCCATGTTCTTTAGCAACTTCAATATGACTAATAGATTCAGTTCTTCTTCCCTTATACATAACATTGCATTCAACTAAAGTAGCTTTTTTATTAAGAGAAATAACTTTAGAATAAACTTTTTTAACAATAGCAGGATTAACATAAGTATCACATTTATCCTCTCCAAAATGAACTTTAATAGCTACATTTTTTCCTAAGTGAGAAAAATCAATCTTATCAATTATTTTCTCAATTTGTTTTGAAAAGTAAACTTCTGCCATAAGAATGAAATTAAATAGTAATTAATAAGTTTTACTCTAAAGATTTGTCTAAAGATTGAGTCCTATGCCTAAAAATATTTTTTAATTGCTCTTTAATTTTCTTTCTTTTTTCTTTTGTTGAAAAATATTCAATTCCTGTATAAGCTGTAATTGAACCAGTAAAATAACAAGCAATATCAATTGGATCTGTACCCTGTCCAGGAATAAAACCCTCTATAATTTCCCAACTTGTAAGAAGAATAGGGGGAACAACCAATGGAATAAATCTATTTCTTTTATTTTTAATATGATTATATAAAATACCAGTAAATACACCACTTAATCCAATATCTGCCAAATGTCCTTGAATAAAATTATACTCTGTTAAATTGTATTTTTCTGTAATTTTTAAAAAATCTGTAATTATCATAGCGGATAGATAAACTAAATCTTGATACAAAATAAATCTTGTTTTATCCTTATCCATTTAAATTTTAGAACAAAAAAACTTATAAAACTATTTTAAATTTAAATAATTATTTCTTGCATAAATTGTAAATATGTTTGAAGAATGTTTTGGCATTTGATATAGACTATAATCTAAAGCCATTTTTTATCCCTTCTTTTAAAATATTGTAAAATATTAATGAATTATAAACAGCTAAATGCTTTTTGGCTATTTCTTTTCCTAAATTAGCATAATCAGCTTTCAGCATTTCTAAAAATTCATTTTTCACAATTACATGTCCGTCTATTTTCAAAATAGACTTTAATTTTGCAGAATTTAAGCAAGCTTCAATTAATTTTCTTTTGTCTTCACTTTCAATAAAAACAGCAACATCCAAATCAGAGTCTTTCTTGTTTTCATTAACAGAGTAAGAGCCAAATATAACTAGTGAATAAAAAGAAGTTTTTTTATTTATCTCTTCCCCTACAATCTTAATTGATTTTTTGACTAATTTTCCTATTTCTTCATTTGCAATAATTTCAAAATAAGTATAAGCTTTATTATTTTCATGATTTATTGAATAAAGCTTGGAATTTCCAATCTTTCTTTCCTTTATAATTTCCTCATCTAAAAAAACTTTAACTGCATTTTGAACAACAGAATTAGATTTCTCCTTGGAAATTTCTTTTATTTCCTTGAAAGTGTATTCTTTAAATAAATTTTTGTTAAAAGATTTCAATATTTCTAGCTGTTTCTTGGTTATCATATTATACCTATTTTAAGGTATAATCATACCTATTTTAAGGTATTTAAAGTTTTCTAAAGCTAAACACCCCAATTCTTATTTTTTCTTCTTTTTATTTCAGCAATTTCTTTTAGAATTTGAATGTGTTCATGGCTCAATAATTGTTTGACATCTTTGAATCTCCTGAATTCATTTTCAGTTATTTCAGAATAAAGAACTTCATCTTCATTAATCTGTCTTCCAACAGTAACTTTTGTAAAAGCAGTAGCAACCTGTTTTCCTTTTTCAGCTTCACATTCACCTTTTCCATTAATCTGTATGCTTTTAATATCAGAAATATATTCTCCAGAATCATTCATAACCTTAGAATCTATCCATAATTTTCCTAATAACACTTCAGTCCCAACAACAGCAGGATTGCTCTGTCTAAATATAAATCCCCTCATAATCTTAATCTTAAACAACATGGGCAGTTTATTCAAAGCCTTTCCATTAATCTCATTTTCTTTTTTATGTTTCCATTCTTCATAAATATCAATTAACTTATAGATTACATCAGCAGTAATTATTTTTACTTCTTCTGATTTTACATCTTTCAAATTAAATCCAATAATAACAGAACTTAATTCATCGCTTTTAGCTTCTAAAATATCTTTTTTATTAATCTCTCCAATTCCTATTTTTCTTATTAACACACCCTTACTTTTTAATAAATGAACTAATGCTTCCAAGCTTCCTAAAGAATCAGCTTTTGCAACAATTCCTTTTTCATCTAATTCAATTTTGGAATAATCAATCTCTTTTTTAATTTCTAATTTTACTTTTTCAACATCTCCTTTTACAACTCTTATGGGCATTCCAGGAGAGCTTTTTTCAATATCAGGTGAAAATAGTCTGACACAATTTGCAGCGCAAACTTCTTTTATAGATTTTCCTTCAACAAACAAACCTCTAATTTTAGTAGAAAAAACACCATCTAATGAACCAACAACAATCTCATCATTATTTTTCAAACTACCTTCATATAATATAACTTCAGCAATTTTTCCTAAACTTTTATCCTCTGAAATTTCAAGAATAACAGCCCTTCCTTCATCCTTTTTACATAAACTACCTTCTAAATATTTTTGTGCTAATCCAGTTATAACCATTAATAACTCAGAAATACCATATTGCTTTTTAGCACTTAAAGGAATAATAGCAACTTTTTTAGTAAAGTCATCTATCCTGTCATATCTGTCAGCATTTATTCCATGATTAAAAAGTTTTTCAACAAGTTTATACAATTTTTCTTCTAAATCATATTTTGCAGTATCATTTTGCCCTTCAATTTTCTCAATTAAATTTCCATTTAACTCTCTCCATCCATGAATTAAATCAATTTTATTCAGAGCAATAACAAAAGGGGTTTTATATGATTTTAAAATCTCAATTGATTCCAAAGTCTGCTGCATTATTCCTTCATGGACATCAATAACCAAAACAGCAATATCAGCAATATTTCCGCCTCTTTTTCTAAGAGAAGTAAAAGAAGCATGCCCAGGACTGTCAATAAATAATATGCCAGGTATATTTAACTGAATCTTTAATTTTTTCAATAATTCACCAGCAACCTGATTAATTCTTTTATTATCAACTAAATATGCTTTTATTGTCTGAGTAATTCCACCAGCCTCTTTAGAAGTAATAGAGCTACCTCTAATCTTTTCTATTATGGAGCTTTTTCCATGATCAACATGCCCCAAAAATACACATATTGGCTGTCTCAAATTTACCATATAATTTTTAGAAGATTTTCTCTTATAAATCTATTCTTTATAAACCTTAGAAAGCATAAATTATTTTCTTTTATCAAAAACATTCTGCTTTCTTTTTATCGTAGATTTTTCTTTCGCCATGAAAACTTTTAGTTTTCAGGGTCCCAATGTATTCAGCTTTGCTGAATGTTAGAAGAGATTTGCTCTTCTTTAACTTTGTCTTTTAGGACAAAGAAAAAGCTACTTTAGGTCAATAACCAACCTTGTTATATCCCTGACACCCCTCTCCATTCCTTTTAAATTTTCAACAATTTGCACAGTATATTTGTTGGTAGTTTTTTCCAGTAATTCCCTGCACGCATCAATAATCTTGTATTTTTCACTGGCAGCCTTATGTGCAAATTCTTTGTCTCTTTTATAAAATCCTTTCATAACTTCTAAATAAGATGCTTCAATATATTCAAATATTTTCCTTACATTATTTCTTTCTTCTTTGCTAAGCTTGGCAGTATTGCTATGTTTAGCTATTCTTTTTGCCTCATCAGCAATTAATTCCAGATTAAAATTTAAAAAAAACAAATCTAAAATATTAATCTCTTCTTTTTCAAATTCTTTTTCTATTTTGCTAATCATTGCAGGATGTCTTAATAATTTAAATATTAATATTCTTGTTTTGTTTACATTAAAATCTCTTCTATATATTTCTTCATAAGACATATTTCCTGAAATGCATTCTTTGCTGTCAATAAGTATGGATCTTACAGTTGTATCAAGTCTTCTCATAGAGTCTTTTATGGAAATATCTTTAAGTTCTAAAAAATTTTTTATGATTATTGTACTGGAAGTTTGTTCAATAATATCCAATCCAATCAAATTATGCACTATTTCTTCTATCTGGTTTACTTCTTTTATTCCCCCAATAACTTCTATGGTCGAATAATCATTAATATATGCAGAAATTATCTCTCTTTCAATTCTTTCATCATCCTTTCCTTTTGTATTAATTACAATTTTGGCATTTTTTTCTTCTTCATTATTATTGACCTTTAATGTTAATTCATCTTTTTTATCATTTTCACAATAAATAGTGTCACCCTTCTCAAGCTTATTTTTTTTAACCCATTCATTAGGTAAAGAAATTACATACGAAGATTTCCCGAATTTTATTATTTTTCTATGTTCCATCTTTTACCATCGATAATCTCCTTATTTTGCTTCTTTTAAAGATACCTGCTATATACCTTATATGCTTTATATAAAATATATAGATTAAGCATATATATTTAAATCTTTTTATTAGTATACCATGAAAAAAAGAAAACTAAATTGGGAAAAGGAATTTGAGGAAGACATCTACGAAGAGAATTTTCGAGAGCAAATGGTAGAAGACGATTCTATCACTGACGCAGAAGAGGGATTTATGTTAGGTTATGAAGAAGAAGAGGAATAATCCTCAACTAACTGACCGACCAAAATGCATCAGAAAAATTTGCTGAAGCTAATAATATCAAAATTTACATATTGCGGGGGTTATATGTAAATTAAAATAAATGCTTCGCTTCAAGACAAGGGCCTCTTTCCTTAACTTTTGTGGATATTTATATTCATAAGAGTGAGTAATTTTTTTAATTTTTTTATAGAGAATAATGAAAATATCTAACCAATCAAAAAATTCCTGCAAAAAAGGAATTGTAAAAGAGGAAAATCTGACTTAGTTGATAATTCAGTTAAATCTGAAAAAGCCAAGTTAGAATTTAATTATTGAGGAGAATAAAATGATAAAACAAATACAACAGAATGAACCAGAAATTTTTTATAACTTGCCTAAAAGAAATATTGAGGGAGGAATTTTTTTCTTATTAAATCAAGAATATATTACTGATCCTACTGCATCGCCCCTTTATTTCCAGTAGAACTCAATTAAGAGGACCAATATTTCCAGTTAATACATAATTTTTCCCGCTTCTTTTCTCAGGTTGGACATAAAAATGATGTAAATAAAATCTTTCTCTTAAATCATTTAAATTATCTTTATCAACTACTCCAACAACAACAGCTGTATTCTTCAAAATATAATCCAATGCACTTAATGCAAGACACCAGTCAAATTCATCTCTCCAGTAATTGAAATTAGGATATATCATAACAAGAGCATCATAAAGTTTCCATGAATCTCTGTTTCCAGCATATTTTTCTCTGCATTTTTCAATATCTCTAAAATTAATTCTTTCTCCAGAAGGCAAAGAAATTCCATCAAAATTTTCTCCTAGAAATATAACTGAACCCTTAACACGCAGTTTACTTAATACTTTTCTTAAATCTCTCATAATAACAATAATAAGAAAAATCTTATAAAATCTCTTTTTTTAAGCAGGTTCGTGAAGGGTGCCAAACCCTTACTTATAAAAATACCTTTTTTAATTTCTCTAAAAAGCTTTCATTAACTTTCTCTTCTTCTTTCATTAAAGTTTCAAAAGTTTCTTTCTCTTTTTTGCTTAACTTTTTAGGAATCTCAACATTAACTTTAACAAGTAAATCTCCTTTTATTTCATTATGAACATTACTAACACCTTTATCTTTTACTCTAAAGATAGTTCCTGATTGTGTTCCAGATGGAATCTTAATCTTAACTTCATTCTCCATTGTTGGAATTTTAATTTCACTACCTAAAACAGCCTGTGAAATAGAAATAGGCATTTCTAATATTAAATCATCTCCTTCTCTTTTAAAGAACTTATGAGTTTTAACATGCAAGAATAAATACAAGTCACCAGGATTTCCATTTTTAATTTCCTCACCTTCATGAGAAACTTTTATCCTGTTTCCATTATCAACACCAGCAGGAATCTTAACCTTAATTTCTTTAATCTCTTCTCTTAATCCTTTTCCCCTGCATTTATCACATTTCTCACTAGCCATTTTTCCTTCACCTTTGCATTCACTGCATGTAATTACAGTAGCAAATATTCCAAAAGGTGTTCTTTGATTAACTCTATATTGTCCAGAACCATGACATTTACTACATGTTTGTAATTTTCCATCTAAAGCACCAGTCCCATCACAAGAATCACATTTAACCATTTTAGGAATTTTCAATGTTTTAGTTATACCAAAAACAGCATCTTCAAAAGAAACTTCTAAATCATATCTTAAATCAGCTCCTCTTTTTCTACCCCTTCTACCTCCAAAAAATGAACTAAAAATATCATCACCAAAACCACTATCACCAAAAATATCTCTGAAAATATCATCAAAATTAGCTCCCCTGAAAATATCTTCTTGTGTTCTATACTTTTGGTCAAATCCAGCATGTCCATAATTATCATAAGTTTTCTTTTTCTCAGAATCAGAAAGAACAGCATAAGCCTCGCTTATTTCCTTAAATTTCTCTTCAGCCTCTTTTGATTTGTTCCTGTCAGGATGAAACTCCATAGCTAATTTTTTATATGCTTTCTTAATCTCTTCAGAACTAGAACTTTTATTTACACCCAAAATTTCGTAATAATCTTTTTTTGTCATTTTATCAGTTAGAAAGAACTTTATTTTTATTTCTTTCCTTTAAGACTTTCTATCAAAATTTCAACTTTTGTTTTGATTTCATCTCTTGTTTTTCTAGTATTATTTAAATCATAACCCTTTGGATTGTCTATATTCCAAAATTGAACCTTATTACTTCTTGAAACAAAATCAGGAACTTCTTTTGTTAAAGCAATTATAATCTCAGCTTCTTCAACCATTCTAGGTGTAATCTGTTTTATCTCTCTTTCACTTACATCAATGTCCTCTTCTTTCATGCATACAATTACATTTTCAGTACCAGGATATTTTCCTAATTTAAGATTGCTTCCAGAACTTACACCAGCAGCTTCTGATTTAAAATTAGAAAGTTTATCAAATAAACCTCTTGCCATTTGACTTCTTCCAATATTACCTTTACATATAAAAAGTACTTTTATCATTCTTTACTCTTTAATATTTTCTATTTTAAACTTTTCTTTAATAAAAAAAGAAAAGAAAATTTATTTCTCTTCATCAACGACTTCTGCATCAACTGTATTGTCTTTCTTTTTCTTGCCTTTATGTTCAGAATCTTCATGTCCTTCAGGTTTGTTCTGTTGATACATCTTAGTTCCAATTTCCTGGGCTTTTTTCTGCAAGTCATCAAACTTTCTTTTCATTTTGTCAAAGTCATCTTTTGCAATTGCTTCTTTTAACTCTTTAATTTCAGCTGAAACTTTTTCTCTAGTATCAGCATCAATTTTATCTTTATACTCTTCTAAGATTTTCTCAGTTGAATAAATAAGTGAATCAGAGTTATTCTTAGTTTCAATGTTTTCTTTTCTTTTCTTGTCATCTTCTGCAAATTTCTCAGCTTCTTTCTTCATTCTTTCAATGTCTTCATCTTTCAATTTCTGAGATGCAGTTATTTTGATTGTCTGTTCTTTTCCAGTGCCCATATCCTTAGCAGATACACTCAAAATTCCATTTGCATCAATGTCAAATGTTACCTCGATCTGAGGAATACCACGAGGTGCAGGTGGTATCCCAGTCAGTTCAAAGGTTCCTAATGACTTATTGTCAGAAGCCATTTCTCTTTCTCCCTGCAACACATGCACTGTAACAGCAGGTTGATTATCAGCAGCAGTTGAAAATGTCTGGCTTTTTTTAGTAGGAATAGTTGTATTTCTCTGTATTAATGGAGTTCTTATTCCACCAAGAGTTTCAATACCCAAAGTTAAAGGAGTTACATCTAATAACAAAATATCTTTAACTTCACCTGATAATACACCAGCCTGAATAGCAGCACCCATAGCAACACATTCCATAGGGTCTACTCCGCCTTCTGGTTCTTTTCCTAAAATTTCTTTTACAAATTTCCTTACAATTGGCATTCTTGTAGGTCCGCCAACCATAATTACTTTTGCAATATCATTTTTAGATAATTTAGCGTCTCTCATTGCTTGTTCAACTGGTTTTTTGCATCTTTGAACAATATGATCTACAATTTCCTCTAATTTGCTTCTTGAAATTTTTAACTGCAAATGTTTTGGTCCTTTAGCGCCAGCAGAAATAAATGGTAAGTTAATTTCAGTCTCCATTGTAGTGGATAATTCAATTTTAGCTTTTTCAGCAGCTTCTCTTACTCTCTGCATAGCTGTCTCATCATCATTTAAATCAATTCCAGTTTCTTTTTCAAATTCTTTAATAATATAATTCATAATAGAAACATCCATGTCAGTTCCACCTAATTGAGTATCTCCTGATGTAGATTTAACCTCAAATACAGAATCACCAAATTCCATTATAGTTACATCTAATGTTCCTCCCCCTAAATCAAATACTAAAATCTTCATTTCCTGGTTTTTTTTGTCTAAACCATAAGCTAAAGAAGCAGCAGTTGGTTCATTTACTATCCTAACAACTTCTAAACCAGCAATTGTACCAGCATCTTTAGTGGCTTGTCTCTGGTCATCATTAAAATAAGCAGGAACAGTAATAACAGCTTTCTCTACTTTCTCACCTAAAAATGCTTCTGCATCTTTCTTTATTTTTTGCAATATAAACGCAGAAATTTGTTCAGGCTTGTATTGTTTGCCCTGAATATCATACTTAAAACTAGTGCCCATCTTTCTTTTTGCAGCAGTAATTGTTCCAGATGGGTTGCTTATAGCTTGTCTTCTTGCAGGTTCTCCTACAAAAACTTCTCCTTTATTATTAAAAGCAACTACACTTGGAAATGCTTTTCCATATAATGAACTGCCTTCACTGCTTGGAATCATTATTGGTCTTCCTGCTTGCATTATTGCAGCAGCAGAATTTGAAGTTCCTAAGTCCACTCCTATAGTCTTACTCATTTTGTTTTCCTCCATGCCCAATCTTTACAATTGATGGCCTTAATATTTTATTTTTAAACATATACCCCTTCTTTATTTCTTCAACAACTTTATTTTCCTCACCTTTACCATGTCCTATGCTTTCATGCTTGTAAGGATCAAACTCTTTTCCTAAAGAAGCAATTTCAGAAATTCCTTCTTCATGCAATGTTTTCTTAAGTTGTTTTAATATCATATTTACACCAGATGCAATATCCTCTTTTCTCTCTGTCTTCTCTATAGACTTTACAGCAGTTTCAAACTCATCAACAACATGCAATAATTTAGATAACAATTTATGAGTTCCATACTCAATTAACTCTTGTTTTTCTTTATCGCTTCTTTTAATATAATTTTCAAAATCAGCCTGTAATCTTTTCAAATCATTAACATATTGTTCAATAATTTGATTATCTTTTGCAGGTTCATGTTGACCGCAACACTTATTAGCAGGTTCGTGAAGGGTGCAACCCTTACTTTCATTAGTACAGGAATTTTCTTTAGTTTCCTGTTTTTCATCATTTTTGGTGTTTTTTTGTTCTTTTTCAGTCATTTTTATCTTTTCTTTGTTTACTTAAGCTCAACCTTATGTTTAAGTAAACTAAACAAGTATTTATAAAGATTTCTATTCTATTGATGTATAAAAACAAGCATATAATCTATTTTGGCAAATTTGAGTTAACTCAGAGAGAATCTAAATGACGAAGAGCACCTTGTAAAGTAGCTATATTTTCATCTACAGTTGCATTTGACCTTGGAAGTGGAAATTTACCACGGGTATGTTCTGCAACATATCCTAAAATGTGTCTTTGTTTTTTAGTTAATAATTTACTAGGATAGTTAGATAAAACTACCAAAGCATTAACTAAAGTAAAAAAATAAAAATCTTGAGATGTCCCATATCCTTTTTTTAATGAATCTGCACTTCCATGAATTGTTTCAAATAATCTGCTATTGATTACATCACCTAAAAAAGGAACTCTTTCAGTTATATGTGTAAAATCAGTAAAGACTAGATTATGTAAAAAAATATCCTTAGGGGTTCTTCTAGAAAGATATTCTACTTCATCTTGAACCTCTAACATTGAAAATGGTATCAAATCAGAATCTTGTAACCTTAGTACCTCTTTAATTCTTTTTAAAAATTCAATATGGGCTATTAAATATTCTCCAACAGGTCTATCCCCACTTGGATAAAAAATCAAATCCAAATCATGATTTGGTTCTCTTGAACCAAAAACACCAACTAAACCATATGCATTCCTTTCCGGAAATCTTAATAATTCAGTTCCCACTAGTCTTACAAAGCCTTGTCCTGGTTTTGTTTCTAAAAAAGGATTTTGATTAGCTCTCATTGTAAAATATAGTATCTTTTATTATTTTTAAAGCTTTCTTTTTTTATTATTAAATAGTGGTACTTAATTCAAATTATAATTCTAACTAAGAAAACTTAATCATAAGGAGACTTAATTTCTTGTCTGCATTGACGTATGTCTCTTATTGAATTAGCAACAGTATAAGCACCCATAGCTGTTATTGCACAAAGTGTATAAAGAAAAACTTTATCATAATCTATATCAGGAAGACCAGGATATAAAGATTGAAAATCCACCATTAGTCTTGTTCCATTTAATTTATCCATAAGGTTCCAAAGATAAGCACAAGTACCAGCAGTTAAGGCTGCAAATGCTCCGCCAGCTATTCCCATATTATCATTTAAAATTCTATTTCTCAAATTAATTTCTATTTCAACAGGACTTTTTTCTTTTCTCATTTTAACCTAAACTAAATTTGATAAAATTATTTACAAAGTTTCTAATGCTAGTCTAAACTCTTTTTGATCTTCAGGAGTAACTCTTTGAACTAATGTTATGAATGGTTTTCTTGGAGCAGCTATTATGATAGTTTTTGTATCTGCAAAACCATCATTATCAGAATCTCTTAATTCAGTACTACAAATTAACCCATAGTTTGCTGCTATAGTCCCTCTAGAAGTCTGCTTAATAACATAATGAGATGTAGGTTTCCATACTCCATAAACTGGCAATTGGGGTTGATCAACTGGAAGAGATATTACTCCATTTGCAAATGCAGCTATCATAAGTGTAAAACCTGCATGTACTATAAGATCCCAATCCATTTCATTTCTTTTGTAGTTTAACATAAACTTGTTATTACTATAGAGTTTATAAATATTTCTAATTCATTTAATTATATATTTCTTTACAACTATCTTTAAAATGAACCTAATCTTAATAAAAATATGATACCAAAGGAATTCTCAGACAGATTTAATGAAATCTCTTCCATAGTAATGGGTGCAAACATGATGCTTAATTCTTATATTCCTCAAGCAAAAATGCAACAATTAAAGACAAGTTATATTGAAAAACTAATCCAGTTTATAATAGATTTGGATACTTTCTCTCAATCATTGTCACAAGAAGATAATCTAAAAGTACTTGCTTTCTTGCATAAATTAGCTGAATTAAAGCAGTCAGCAGAGCAAAAGAAATGGCAAAGCCAGTTAGAACTCTCTATCTTGGTTTTCAAAATCAATAATTTAAAATACGAAATAGAAGTTCTTCAATAAATTTATAAATTATTTATATCTTTAATCAAAATGATAGAAATAGAAAATTTACCTTATGAAGAATTTAGAGAACTATCTGATGAACAAATTCTTAAATCAAGTATAAGAAAATTATTAGATGACACCAAACAAACAGGAAATCAGGATAAAATAAAATTAAGAACTTTAATTGGAAATTATGAGACAGACAAAACACATATTAAAACTCCTGAAAAATTAACAAAATTTGTGGAAGGATTTAGAAAATTAAGAACAAAAAACATTCCATTTAAACAATTTGAATCATCTTATTATGTTTTATCTATAGAATGTCTTCAAAGATAAACTTTTAAACTAAAGACTATCATTTAGTAAAATATGAAACCCATTCTTAAAAAAATTAATCCTAAAATTAATACACCAGTTATTGATAAGAATAAGACAAAAGAAATCATTTCTACCCTAAAAGAGCACAATAAAAGAATAAAAGTAGAGGTCGTTGACAAGCTTTCAGCATTAATCACAGCTGGTTTTGGTTTAGTAGCAGCTCTAGCCTGGAATGATACAATTAAAGCATTAGTTGCAAAATTCTTTGGCTCACCAGGAGACCAAATTACAGCAATGATAGTTTATGCATTAATAATCACTTTAGTTGCAGTAATAGCTACAGTTTGGATTGGTAGAATAGCACAAAAAGCTAAAAATTAAAATAAAAATTTACCAGTCCCCATCATCATCGCCATCATCATCACCGTCAAAATCTTCATCATCTTCTTCTATTTTCCATAAGTAACTCATTTTATACCCCTCCATTATTCTTTTTACTAATTCTTAACTTATTTATATATTTTTTGATTGATAAGTTTTATTAATATCTCTGCTTTACAAGAATCATGCCAACTTATAAAATAACAATAGTCAGGACTCATTTGCCTAGAAACAATAATCTAAATGATGAGCTCCTGTTTTTCTCAAAATCACTAGGTTTGTTTGATTCTAAAAGAGACAAGGAAAAATCCTGTTTCAGAATTTTTATTCAATTACTAAAAACAAAATCTCCCTTGTCAAGCGATGAAATAGCTGAAAAATCAAACCTAAGCAGAGGTACTGTAATTTACCATATTCATAATTTAGTAGAGCGTGGAATAGTAAAAGAAGAAAAAAACAGGTATTTGTTAATAGACATTAATTTGCAAAATGTAATCTCAAGAATGGAAACAGACATAGCAAGAGCATTAGATGACTTAAAAGAAATAGCAAAAAAAATAGATAAAGAAATTTAAACTTTAAAGTAGTTAACTATTTAAATATAGATTATTCTAAAATTCTATGGAAGAAACACCAACAATAAACATTGGTTTATTAGGATTTGGAACAGTTGGTCAAGGTGTATATAGATATCTTCAGGAATTATATGATTCAGAAAAAACAGGTTATAATATCAATATAGCAAGAATTTTAGTTCGTGATTTAAATAGACCAAGAACAGTAGATGTTAATCCAGCTTTACTCACAACAAACCCAGATGATGTTCTTAAATATAGACTTGGTGGAAAACCACTAGATGTAATTGTAGAAGTCATGGGTGGAATAAATCCAGCAGGTGTTTTAATGTTAGAAGCATTAAAAAGTGGAATTCATGTTGTTACTGCAAATAAAGCATTTTTGACATATGGTAATTCTCAAAAACATAAGTTATCTGATAAAGAAATAAAAAGAATGCATGAACAAAACGAATGGCCTAAAGATTATAATAGTATGCCTTTATTTGTTACTACCTTTAGCCAAAATGTAAATCTGGGTTTTGAAGCAGCTGTTGCAGGTGAAATTCCTATTATAGAACATTTATTCAGATTACCAAGCACTAAAGAAATATTAGGATTAGAAGGCATTGTCAATGGAACTTGTAATTTTATTTTAACACAAATGGAAAGAGGAATGAGTTATAATCAAGCTTTAAAACTAGCTCAAGAAAAAGGGCTTGCAGAAGCAGACCCTAGCTTTGATGTAGACGGCATAGATGCAAGTCAAAAATTAGCATTATTATCATCCATGCTTTTAGGAACAAAAATTAATTTATCAGATATACAATGTGAGGGAATAACAAAGGTAACTAAATCAGATATAGAATGTGCTAATACCTTTGGTTATAAAATAAAACATTTAGCAGTTGTAAGAAGACATAGTGATGGAAGCATTGAATTAAGAGTTGGTCCAGAACTAGTAAAAAGAGAAACAACTTTTGCAACAATAGCCAATGAAAGCAATGCAGTAGCTCTTTACTTAAAGGAAAGAGAAAATCCAGAAATTTTTATTGGTAATGGTGCAGGAGCAATTCCAACAGCAAGTGCAATTGTTAGTGATATTGTTGAAGTTTATAGAACACCTTCAGAAAGCAGAAGCCCAATTTATAATATTTTTACAGGTTATCCAGAAAAGGTTAGATTACATGACCCAAAAACGCAATGGTATTTAAGATTACAAGCTAATCCTGGTGTAGAAAGAGTATTAAGAAACACCGTATTAAGAAATCAATTTAGTAGTGGCGTAAGAATTCTTAAAGGTCCTGGTGATTTAGGAGCTGCTTTTCCTCTTGATCATGTTTTCATTACAAGTGAATCAACAGAAGCACAAATAAATGATGTTTTGAATGACCCTAGATTAGCCCCATATAAAGTAATTCCAAGATTAAAATTAAGAATTAAAAAAGAAATTTAAAAAACATGTTTTTCATGTATTGTTTTGTATTCATGCAATTCATCAATAGCAAACCATAATGAAACTTCTGCTTGAGCCTCTTCTTTGTTTGCAGATGCATGCACCAAATTTCTTACAGCCATTCCTTTTTCATCACAATGACTATAACTAACATGGCTATAATCTCCTCTTATTGTTCCAGGCAATGCTTTCATAGGCTGTGTTTCTCCAACTAATTTTCTCACATTTTCAACAGCATCTACACCTTCTACACACATAGCAACAACAGGCCCCATTGTTATAAAGTCTAATAACAAATTTCTTACCTTTTCTCCTCTTCTTTTAGTAATATCATCTGTATAATGTCTTTGAGCAAAATTCTTGTCAATTTGAACCATTTTCAAGCCAACTATCTTTAATCCCCTTAGTTCAAATCTATGAATTATTTCCCCAATCAATCCTCTTTCTACCCCATCAGGTTTAACTAAAACTAGTGTTTGTTCAATCATTTTATTTCTCCTTATGTTTTTTCTTATTTTATAACTAATCCAAATTAAATCTTTTTATGCTTTTCCTTTTATTTCAAAGATTTCTTCTTTAAAATATAACTACTATTAAATGATTACAAAATAGAAAGATTTATATAATATTTTTTAGCCTTTTTAATATGGCAAGAGTAAAATCATTTTCACAGGATTCAGCAAAAGCTCTATGGAGGCAGGAAATAGTTAGATTTGTAAGAGAAAATCTTACTCCAAAAGAAATTCAAAGAGCTCGTGTTCTATGCTTACCTGGAAGAGAAATGAGGGAAGTTTTTGAAGTTTATGACCAATTAGGAGTCAGAAGAGAACATATAGTTGGTTTAGAAAGAAGTCAAGAAGAATATGCAGAACTTGCAAGATTAAATGATTCTTTAGAACATAGAATTGTTCCTGTTCATGCATCTATTGCAGATTTTGCTAGAACTTGTCCACCATCAACTGCATTTGACATAGTTAGTTTGGATTATACGGGTTATTGGGATGAAGCAAAATATAGGGATTTGGAGTCTCTTGCATTATCTAACCTGTTTGGTTACAAACCAATTCTTATCACAAATTTTCAAAAAGGCAGGGAAAATATTAGAGCAAAATCAGATTTATCACTTTCAGAATTAGTAAAAAGAAATCGTAATTGGATGAATTATGCTACACCTAATGAATTATTTGAATTTGTAAACAAAAATGAAGTAATTTTTGACCCTAATTCTATTTCCGAGCCAGAAGATTTAAACACAGCAAGAGAATTTGCAGTTCAAAATGACCCTATATCTGTGATGACTATGGGAACCGGATTTTGGAATATACCTCTTTTTAAAAATCAAATATTACCTCATATTTTAGAACAGATGCCCGAAGCCCAAAGAAAAGAATTTCTTATAATCTTAGATAGACTGGACGAAGCAGTTGGAATAGACAAATATTTAATAGGTAAAGAGCTCTTTTTTAATCATGACCCAACTAGTTTAAAACTTTTTACTTACTTATTAACTAGAGCTGGAAAATTTTATCATCCAAAAGCACATGAAGCATTACAATATACTAGTGATTCTAATACCACCATGATTAGTGACTTTTATGCTTTTTCAAGAACACAATTCGTTCAACCAAGAAGCATTAATATTAATCTAAATCCAAGAGAGATTAATGGAAATTTAACTTGTGTAGTTTCTTCTCGTGGCAATTTTAAAAGATTTTTGGATTGGATAGATCAAGAAATAAAAGAAGTAGCATGTAAAACTGCACAAATCTTAGACCCAATACCCTTAGAAAGAAGAGTTTTAGGACAACCTCCTCTCCATCAAAAAAGATTTTCAGATAATTATCAAAAACCAAAGATAGACAGAGAATCAGTATATGCATCAATCAAATCAGGAATGCCTGATTTAGAAATAATGGAAACTTATCATTTATCAAAACCACAATTAGCAGGATGCAAGGCAGCTTTTAAAAGAAGAAATAGTAGCAATGAAAGAAAAGAAGAAAAAAGATATTTACCCAAACTAGATTTAGATGATGAACGAGTAGCTTTAGAACTTTTAGTAGAAGGACAAAATGCAGGAGAAGTATCATCTTTATTTACAGATGAACAAGGAAATCCAGTTTATACACCACAAAAATTTGCAGCAATAAAATCCTCTTTAAGAAGAAATGGAAGTTCTCCTCCTGGTTTTTCAGCAATAAGAAAAATAGTATTAGAAAGAGATGGATATAGATGTCAATATGATCATTGTCCTGTAACAGATGAAGAAAATAGAACAATTAGTAATCATGGTTTACATGTTCATCATATAGATTACAATCCAAATAATAATAATCCAACTAATCTTGTTTCTCTTTGCACAAGTCATCATGCTATGACTAATCTAGCATGTTATAGCCCAGAAATGCAAAAAAGATTCCAAGAAAGAGCACCTTCTATAGTTTAAAAGAAAGAAAAGCTTATTTAATCTAAAAATATCTACTTTTTAATGAAAATCATGCCCTTAACACAAGAACACTTAAATAAAGTCTCAATTTTAATTTTCAAAGACATTTTTCAGCATAGTTTTCCCTCTACTTTAATTGCAAAATATGAAGAATTTGCGAGAGAAGCAAATTTAACTAAAGAACTTGCAAACCCAAATACAATTGCATTTGTCTCTGTTTATGACAAAGAAGTATTAGGCTTTATTTTTGGCTATAAGGATTTAGAAAGAATAACAGTTATTCGTTATCTTTCAGGCAACCCAGAATCAAAACCTCTTTTGTTAGACAGATTCATAAAAGAAGCAAAAAAAGATTTTCCAATTTCAATAAAAACAGATGCATTTCAATTCATGGCAAACAAAAATCTCTTGACTGATATTGGCTTTAAATTAAAAAGAGGAAATGAATATGCCAATGTAGAATCTCTTTCTTATGAATTAAATTTAAGTTACTCAAAAGCATAAATAAAATTTCTCAAGTTCGTAATTTTTAGGCAGGTTCATGAAGAGTCTTTCTTTAGGCAGGTTCATGAAGAGTCTTTCTTTAGGCAGGTTCATGAAGAGTCTTTCTTTAGGCAGGTTCATGAAGAGTCTTTCTTTAGGCAGGTTCATGAAGAGTCTTTCTTTAGGCAGGTTCATGAAGAGTCTTTCTTTAGGCAGGTTCATGAAGGGCGGCAAGCCCTTATAGTAAATAAAACTTATAAATAACACTTTAAATCATAACAGGCATGATAGAATATTATAAAAAAACAAGTAAAGATGAAATTTTATTAAAAATAGAAAAATTCTCAAAAGACTGCTGGATTAAATCAATAGATCCCAATGAAGATGAATTAAAATTACTTTCAAAAAAATTCAGTTTAGACAAGGAATTATTAAAAGATGGCTTGGACATTTATGAAACACCCAGAATAGTTGAAGAAGATTCAAATTTTTATTTTTTCTTTAGGGTTCCTTTAAATGGAAATTCAAAAGAAGAATCAACAAGTTCTTTTTTATTCATAATCTCAAAAAACTGTGTTATTACATTAAGCAAGTTTGACTTGGAAATTTTCCATAAAATCTCAAGATTCAAGTCATTTTACACAGACAAGAAAACAAGAATCTTATTATTGTTCTTATCAATAATCTCAAAAAGTTTCTGGGAAAGTAGTAGAGATATTTTAAAATCAGTTAGAAAGAACAAGATTAATATTTCCCAGTTTGAAAACAAGGATTTATTCAAATTAGTAATACAGGAAGATGTTCTTAATGATTATTTATATTCATTCTCACCTTTAATTGACATGTATACCCATATGTTAAAAATAAAATCAATAGAATTTAAAGAAGAAGAAAAAGAAGATATTGAAGATTTAATTGTTGATTTAAATCAGACATTTAACACCTGCAGGACAGCATTAAAAAACATGTCAACAATGCGCGATTATTATTCAGCAACATTAACAAATAACTTAAACAAAATAATTAATTTATTAACAATATTTACAATTGTCTTGACAGTTCCAACAGTAATTTCAAGCATGTATGGAATGAACATAAAGCTTCCTTTCCAGAATAATCCCTATCTTTTCTTCTTTCTTTTGCTTTTAATAATGGTAATCTGGCTTTTAATTATCTTGTTTTTTAGAAAGAAAAAAGTTATTTAATAAAAAATATATGCCTATAAAGAACATTATTAAAGACAAATATTGTCCAGTGCTTAACCCAAAATATCTTATATCATCTCTAAAAAAATTAGTCAAAAATCTCAATAATCCATAAAGAGTAATGAACATCCAAAATAGAAATCCTTCTTTAAACTTTTTCTTAGTATAAACAAAAAACAAAACAAAAAATATAAATAAATTTTTTAAAGCTTCATATATTTGAGAAGGATGCCTGCATCCATCATAATTTTTATAAGAAATGCAAAAAGGTAAATTGCTTTTAGTTCCAACTAACTCTCCATTAATGAAATTAGCAATTCTTCCTAAAAAAAGGAAAAAAGCACCAGGAATAACAATATAATCAGCTACTTTGTAAAATGAAATTTTCTTTTTTTTAGCAAATAAATAAACAACAAGCATCATTCCAATTAAACTTCCATGAAAACTCATCCCCCCATGCCATATTTTGAAAAATTCTAATGTAAATAACTCTTTAAAATTATAAAACAAAAACTCCCCCAACCTTCCACCAATAATTATTCCAAGAGTAAGGTAAACTATAAAATCATCAATATCATCTAAGTTTAATTCAAGTTTTTTTTCTTTAACTAAATGCCTGAAAAAATAATACAAAAATAATATTCCAAGAACATAAACAAGTGAATAATAATATATCTTAATAGCTCCAAAATCAAAAAGTACAGGATTAATATTATATTCAATCATGAAAACTTAATAATTTTCTAATTTATTAATGATTCCATCTGTACCTGTTTTTGTAGGTTCATACCAGGTTCGTAAAGGGCGTTTTTCTTTAACGGGTTCGTAAAGGACCTTTGCAGGTTCATGAAGGGCGGCAAGCCCTTATTAGTGATTCCATCTATGCCCGTGCTGGAATCCTCTTCCAGAATTTCTATCGCGAAAGTTTCTTCCAAATTCTCTCTTTTGAGGATTTATCTGTAAAATTTCAACCTTAGGAGCATCTTCTCTAGTTATGTTCAAGCTTCTATCAGATTTAACTCTCTGAAAATTATCATAATCTCTACTGCATAATAAACTTACAGCAATTCCATCTTTTCCAGCTCTGGCTGTTCTTCCTATTCTATGAATATAATCAGTAGATGTTTTTGGAATATCATAATTATATACATGACTAACATTCTTAATATCTAAACCACGAGCAGCAACATCAGTGCATATCAAAACTTTTGCTTTTCCAGAATGAAATCTTATCATTGTTTCGCTTCTTTTATTCTGGCTAAACCCACCGTGTATAGCTAATGCATCAATATTATGCATCTTTAAATTTTCAGCCAAGAAATCAACATTTCTTTTAGTATTGCAAAATACCATTACTAAATTAGTTTGTTCATTTCTCAAAAAATTAACTAATAATGAAAATTTAATCTGTTGTGGTACATCATAATAAACTTGCCTTAATTTTGAAGGATCAACCTGATTATTGATATCAATTCTTATCGGATTATTCATGTAATTATTAGCTATTCTCTCAATATCACGAGAAATAGTAGCTGAGAATAACATTGTTTGCCTGTGTTTTGGGCATCTTTCTATTATTCTTTTAAGGTCATCAATAAAACCCATGTCAAGCATTCTATCAGCTTCATCTAAAACTAATGTTCTTATTCTAGAAATATCCAAGCTTCTTCTGTTTAAATGATCTAAAATTCTGCCAGGAGTTCCAACAATTATTTCACTTCTTTGTATTCTCTGGATTTGTGGTCCTAAAGCAACTCCGCCATAAACTTCAGTAACAGTTAATCTATGCAATTTAGAAAATTTTCTCAAATTTTGACTAACCTGCTCAGCTAACTCTCTTGTTGGAGTTAATATTAATGCTTGTACGCCCTTTCCTTTTACAGAAGTTTCGATTATACTAGCTCCATAAGCTAATGTTTTTCCAGAGCCAGTTGCAGAACTAGCCAATATATCTTTGCCCTCTAATGCCAAAGGAATTGCTTTTTCCTGAACTTCAGTTGGTTCTGTAAAACCTTCTTCTTGTAATACTCTTAAGAGATTTTCATTTAATCTCAATACTTTAAATTTTTCCATATTAATTTTTTATTTCCTATAAGATTGTTGTATTTTCTTTGAGTTATCTCGAAAGAAACAAGAAATAGAAAAAGTGTTACTCATCTACTTCTTAAACCGTCTTTATATCTTTTTTCTTTTTTCACTCTTTTTAAACATATGCTTTTCAAATTATTCACTCTTATGTACTTAATAGGTTTTATAAATAAGATAAGAAGAATAACAAATCCAAATGAGAACAAAAGTAAAGATAGCAGTCAATGAAACAGGAGAATTTCTTAAATTTATATTAAGAGTTCTCCAGGTCAGGTATTTTGCAGTAGCTTTCTCTATTATCTTTTTTGTTTTAATTTATTTTATTACTCCTTACTACTGGTCTCATGGAGTTTCTATTTTAATCGCTTATATGGTAGCAGATTTAATAAGAATAATAATCATTGATGGAAACAATAGGTTTATTCAGTTCAACTCTTTGATGTTTAGCAGAGAAAGAAATGAAAGAAGGCATAAAGGACATGCATACTTAATTTTCTTATTTTATATAATGATGAGCACAATTGCAAGTGCTTTTTTTGCAGACTGGTTATTAGAACAAATAACAGGGGTAAACAAATTTTTCTTTCTGTTTGCAGTAACAATCATTGTTTTAGTTTTAGTATATCTGGATTTTCACTTTAGTTATTATGATTCTTAAACGATAAACTTAAAAGTTTTTCTTCTTTATCATTTAAATGATACACTCAACTGATTTACAAGAACTAAGAAGAAGAGCAGTTCCAGAATCTTCTTTGGACGAAAGAACCAGATTAATCTTAGGTGAAATAAGAAATGAAGGATTTGAAGCTTTTTTAGTTTTACAAAAAGCAGGTTTAATTCCGGGTGAATTTTATGAACCTACAGAAGTTCATGATGATTTTTATCAATTAATTCTTAGAATAGCTAATCCGAGATATACAGTTAGTTTTCTTGTTATGGACGAAGAAGGAAATAGAATTTTAAGATCAGTTACTGATCCAATGCACTTTCACAGAGTTAATGGAATTCCAGTTGCAGGTAATCTTAACTTTGATTTTGAAGGAAATTGCTTTGGCGGTGGATATTCTCCCAGTGAAGCTAATCAAAGAGTATATAGAATGCCTGCCAGAAATGTAGCTTAAAGAAAACTTTATTAAAACAACTACCTTCTTTTTTAAGTGGGCATCTTAGTTAAAAAGCAAAGAGGTACTTTAATTGTAACAGGAATTGCAAAATTATCAATAATAGCTTTTATTGTAGCATTGGCATTTGCTTCAATAAATACAATCTGGGCATTATACATTGACTCTTTTGTTCATAATGAATCTTTAGTAGGTCTAGTTTCATCATTATTAGCAGTAATTTCTTTTCTCTCTTACTTAATCTTAGTTCCAATAATTGAAAAATCAGAAAAACCAAGATTATTCTTATTTTCATTATTGCTTTTCTCAATCTCTTACTTGTTTTTCTCAATAAACAAAAATTTTATAATTTTTTTATTACTAGCTTCAATAATTACTATATTAGACACAATAAGAATAACAAGTTTTGGAATAATAGTAAGAGATAAATCAACAAGAAAGAATCTTCCAAGAAATGAAGGATTAAAATACACTTTTCTTAATATTGCCTGGGTCATAGGTCCATTAATGGCAGGTTACATAGCTGAAAAATCAGGAATTCCAATAGTTTTTATTCTAGCTTCATTATTAATCTTCTTAGCTTTTGTTTTATTCAAAATATCAAATATAAAAAATAACAATATAAAAAAGAAGCCAGATATTAACTTAATAAAAAACTTCCTGGAATTTTTTAAAGATAAAAACAGAGTCCTGGCTTATTTCATAAGTGGTGGTTTAAGTTTCTGGTGGGGCTCTTTAATTTACTTATTCATGCCATTATATATCATAAGAAGCAATTTAGATAATTTATGGGTTGGTTATTTTCTATTTGCAATAGCTCTCCCCTTAATCTTCCTGGAATTTAAATTTTCAAAATTAGCATTAAAAATAGGCTTTAAAAAAATGTTTATGTTAGGTTTTTTCATAGCCTTTTCAGCATCTTTAATTTGTTTTTTTCTAAGCAATATTTACTTAATCATGTTAATATTAGTCTTAGCAAGTTTTGGTTTAGCTATGATAGAGCCAAACTCAGAATCATTTTTCTTTGAATCATTAAAAACAAAAGAAGAAGAATTAAAGTATTACTCGCCTTATAATACTTCAATAGAGGTTTTCCATTTTATAGGAAGAATCTTATCTTCTTTAGTAATTTTCTTGTTTGCATTCAAATCAATCTTCTTGTTATTCGCTATATTAATGTTAATCATGTTTTTCATTGTTTCAAAAATAAAAGACATTAGCAAAGCTTAAAAGTAAAATCCAAGTAAGAAGCATTCCCATGGAAGAAAAGAAGGAAGAGTTGTCCGAAGCTCAAATAGAAGAGCAAAAAAAGAAAAGTTTAAAGTATTCTATTGGTGATGGAATAACAACTTCTGTCATGGATGGCTCTGGCTCTTCTTATATTTCCCCATTTGCAATTGCACTAGGCGCTTCTAATACCCAAATAGGTTTTCTTTCCTCAATTCCAGGTTTATTCTCTCCTTTATCCCAATTAATCACAGTAAGATTATTGCCAAGAATAAAATCAAGAAAAAAAGTAGTTTTAACAGTTGTTTTATTGCAAGCATTAACATGGCTTCCAATTATGTTATTGCCTTTTATCATGAAATCAAATCAGGTAAATTTGTTAATTATTCTATTTACTTTATTAGCTGCTTTTGGTTCATTTGGTGGTCCTGTCTGGGCTTCCTGGATGGGTGACTTAATCAAATCAGAAGAAAGAGGAAAATACTTTGGAAACAGGAATAGTATAGCGGGTTTAACAGCAATTGTTTTTTCATTTATCTCTGCTTACTTATTAGATGTTTTATCAGCAAAACTATTCATAGCATTTACAATAATGTTCTCAACAGCAATGTTAGGAAGATTACTTGCATTATATTTCTTAAATAAACAATATGAACCTGAATTTTCATTTAATCCTGAATATTACTTTTCCTTTACTCAGTTTCTTAAAAAAATGCCCTACACTAATTTTGGTAAATTTTCTATTTACTTTGCATTAATAGTATTTACAACAAATATAGCAGCTCCATTCTTTGCAGTTTACATGTTAAAGAATCTTCATTTTACTTATTTAGAATATATGATTGTTACAATAACAGCAACATTAGCTTCTTTGATTGGAATGCGCTTTTGGGGCAAAATCTCTGACTTATATGGAAACATAAAAACATTGTATATTTTAGGTTTTTTTGTTTCATTAGTTCCATTATGGTGGGTTTTTAATCAGAATATTCTCTTTTTAATCTGCATCCAGTTAGTTTCAGGTTTTGCGTGGGGTGGTTTTAACTTATCAGCCTCAAATTTTATTTATGATGTTGTTTCTCGGGAAAAAAGAGCATTAGCAATCGCTTATTTCAATGTTTTAAACGGAATAGCTGTTTTCTTAGGAGCTTCTTTAGGTGCCTTATTGTTAAAATTCAATTTAATAACATTCATGGAGCCAATTTTATTCATATTCTTGATTTCAGCAGTATTAAGATTAATAGTCCATATCTTTTTAAGAAAAAATATTCATGAAGCAAGAAGTGTAAAGCAATTAAATCACATTGTAGAATTAGTAAACTTCATTCCTATGCAGGGTTTTGTAACTCAGATTATAGGTATAATGTCCAGAAAGAAAAAAGTTGCTGAAAATGAATCTTTAAAAGAAGAGCCAAAAAAAGAATTAGAAATCAGATAAAATTAACATTGTCATTTGTTTTATATTTTATGCTTACCTTATCATACCTTCCTTTAAATTCTAAATAATGCATATCTTCATCAAAACTCTGATATAATTCATAAAAAAATTTAGCATCACACATTTCAGAGTCATAACCAAAATTTTCCTCTAAAAATAACAAAGCTTCTTCCCTTGTTAATTCTGTTTTAATTCTTTTCCTTAATATATGTCTAATCCTTGAAACTCTTAAATTTTCAGTTAATTCAATTTTTCCTTCAAGCTGTGAAACCCTTAAATTATCAATTAAATCAATAGCTTCTTCATAGTTTATTACTCTGCTTTGTTTTCTTTTTCTTCCTTCCAATAGGTTTCCTAATAATCTTCTTAGTCGCATTTTTATCTAATTTTAATATGACTTATAAATAGATAAGTTAATCTAATTTTATGAAACTAAGCATTCACCAGTATTTAACAAGAGCAGGAATATTTAAATCAAAAAAAGAAGTTTTTGATGCAATTAAAAATTCTCAAATTAAAATAGACAAGGAAATAATAACAAACCCAAATCACTATTTTAACATAAGTGTTCATGAAGTTTTTTATAAAAATAAGTCCTTATCAGATATAACTGAAAAAGTTTACATTTTATTAAACAAGCCACTAGGTTATTTATGCTCAAAATTGACAGATGAAGAAAAGAAATTAAATAAAAAAAGCATTTTTGAAATAATAAATAAAGATGCAACAATAGATGAAAAAACAAAAAATTCATTGTTTTCAGTAGGAAGATTAGATGAAGATACATCTGGCTTATTAATCATAACAAATGACGGCAAATTATCTTCAAGAATAACAAATCCAGACCATGAAGTAAACAAAACATATTTAGTTGTATTAAAAAATAAATTATCTCAGCATGATATTCATTCAATAGAAATGGGCATGTATATTGACTTGGAAGAAAATGGAAGAATTTACAAGTATAAATCAAAAAAATGCAAAATTCTACCAGAAACAAGCAATAGAATAAAAATAACAGTAAAAGAAGGCAAGAAGCGTGAAATAAGAAGAATGTTTGAAAAGATTGGCAATCAGGTTTTAACATTAGAAAGAGTCTCAATAGGCAATCTAAAATTAAAAGACTTAAACCTAAAAGAATCCCAGTATATGTTCATAGAAAAAAAGTTCATAGAACAAAGATTAAAGTAATTCTTTTTCAAAATGTTAATTCCAATAACTTTAAATAAATCTAACCTATTTGTCTAGAGGTTGCTTAAATTGACAAAAGAACTTACCATAAAAGATGAAACAACAGAATTTTTACTTTATACTTCTCCAAATGGTGAAATTAAAGTAGATGTCTTTTTTCATAAAGAGAATATTTGGCTAACTCAAAAAAGAATGGCTGAGCTGTTTGATGTTGAGGTTAATACTATTAATTATCATTTAAAGGAAATATTCAAATCAGGCGAATTAGAGGAATTTCCAACTACTCGAAAATTTCGAATAGTTCAAAAAGAAGGAGCAATATAAAATATTAGAAAACAAAGGAAAAATTTCTTTCAAAGAAGCTGAACAAAAAGCATTCAAAGAATACGAAATATTCAATAAGAAGCAAAATATAGAATCTGATTTTGACAAAATGACGAAAAAGATGCTAAAAGATGATAAAAATGTCTGATTTATAAGCTATAATTTCGGCAATCTAAAATTAAAAGACTTAAACCTAAAAGAGTCCCAGTATATGTTTGTAGATAAAAAGTTTATTGAGCAAAGATTGAAGTAAAGAATCTTAAAAAACTTTATATATTCTTTAAATTCTTATTTTATATGGAATTAGATGATTTATTTGAAGTAATGCTTAAAGAAATAGCAGATGAATTAAAACTTCAATTTATTAAATCAAGAGCAGGTTATATTGTTTCAAACGAAAAAAATAGTGTAGGGTTTATGACTTTTGTAGGCTCAAATGGAAAACTAAAAATATTAATGAGTCCAAGAAGAGCAGGAAAACCCATGGATTTAGGAAGTTATAACAAAGAAGAATTAAAAGGAAAAGATTCTAAGGCAAGAAGAGCAATAATAGTTAAACTTAGTAACTCTGAATTTTTATAAACCTTCATTAAGCAAAGATTAAAATAATATCTATATTCTAATTTAAAAACACTTTTATACTTAAACATTATTTTAGTCTAATGAGAAATTCTCCTATACAGCCAGAAGAACTATTCGGTGTTTATCCAGCCATAATTACCCCGATGAAACCAGGAAATGGTTTAAGTAACCCAATAGATTATCAAAAATTATTTTATCTAATTGATGATTTAGTAAAAGCAGGTGTAAAAGGATTAGTTGTTGCAGGTACAACAGGACAATCAGCAACATTAAGTCCAGCTGAACAAGCAGATTTTGTTAAAAATGTATTCCTGCATGTAAGAGAAGCTTATGGTTCAGGTTTACAATTCATAGTAGGAGCAGGTTCTAACAGTACAAACGAAGCAAAAGACTTATCACAGCATATTGAAAATTTAATTGGCCCTTCTACTTTTTTGCATGTAACAGGATATTATAATAATCCACCTCAAGAAGGATTAATAGCTCATTTTTCAACATTAGCTTATTATTTGTCAAAAAGTAATATTATAATGTATAATGTCCCATCAAGAACAGGTTCAGAAATAATGCCCGAAACAACTATTCAACTTTCTAGAGTAAATGGAATTATTGGAATAAAAGAGGCTTCAGGAAAACTTGATGCAGTAACAAAAATAATAGAAGGAGTAGATTCATCTAAATTTGTAGTTTTATCAGGAGAAGATCATATTGTTTCAGATGTAATTGAAAGAGGCGGAAAAGGAGTTATTTCAGCAAGTGCTAACATAGCTCCAGTATATTTTGTAAGAATTGTAAATGCAGCATTAGCTGGAAATCATGCAGAAGCTAGAAGACTGCAAGAAGAAATTAATCCATTAGTTAAAGATGGAGTATTTTATAAAAAAAATCCAATACCTTTAGCTCATATGTTTAATACAGAACTTAGATTACCTTTAGTAAGACTGCCATATATTGAAGACCATTTAAATGAAGTTCTAGCAAGATATACTCCTGAATCTTTAGGCGTAGATATTAGACGATATAGGTAAATTTATTGAACAAAGGTTGAATTAATTTAAATTTAATTTAAAAGAAATATTTCCCCCAATAAAAAATTGAGAGGAAGTAGTTTTCACATTTAATCCTGAAATAGGATGAATCTTAGAATCTATAAAACTATATCCCAGATAAGCCTGACTACTACCATATATTTCTTTACCAAATAGTCTCCATGGCTCATTCGGCCATGATGCAGTATTTGGCCTTTCTGTTGATTGAATGCCTATTTTTACACTTTGACTTAAAAAATCACTTAGTCCATAACGATGCATGGTATCAAGAGAGTTATATCTGTCCCATCCATTTTGTACTTCGATACTATACTTCAGTCTATTATACTCTAAAAAAACATTAATTTTCTCTGTAACATCTTTAGATAATTCAACATAAAACTCTGGAGTAAAATGATTACCAAAAAATAAGCCATAATAAACTAAAGCAGAACCTTCTGTTCTTTTTTCTCCACCGCCATGCAAATAATCATATTCCTGAATTGTATCATCAGGATGCATTTCTTCGCCTTCTAAGTAATAATCAAACAAAATAGCTAAGTTTATTCCAGTTCTAATTCTAAAAGGTTTATAAGAATAAGTTGCACCTGCTCCTATGCTTGGAAGAAACCAAGTAGGTCTATAAGACAATTTTGTATCCATTATATCTATCATTATTTCATCATCATGAAAATGATAATATTTTCGATCTTGTGCATGAACCGGAACTCTCCTAATATCTAAAGGAAAATTTGAAGCAGAAATAACCTCTGGATGATATTCAAACTTAAGATTCATATCTATGAATAAATCAAAAGAAGATTTAGATGAATCCCTTGCAGGGGATTCAACAACAGTTCTTTCTAAATTTGAAGTTTTAGCAAATGAATCTTTAGCAACAAATGCTACAGAACTTAATGCAGCAATTGCAAATATAGAAGAAGTTAGTAAATTTTTAGGCTTAAAACCAGATAAAAATTTATCAAGTCCGCTTTTATTTTTTCTCATTTTATTTATTTTAATCTACTAGCAATTTATTTATAATCAATATTTTTATTATAATGAATATTCTTCACTATTCTAATTTCTAGATTCAAAATCATCTTCAGTTAAATTAAAACCTAAACCTATAAAACAAATTTAAAAAAAGTTAATGAAACAATTAAGAAAGAGGACTTATTTGTGTGCTTGATACATTTGAACTAAATAATCCAAACAACTTTTAATTAAAGGAATCGCGGAAGGCATACTTTCTTTAATAAAATTTGCAGTTCTTTCACCAACTTGGTCGTGGTGTTGTGTCTGTTCCACCAACACCTAAACTAAAAACCATTCCTCTTCTGTTATCAAACTCTAAACCAAATGTAGGCATACCAATATACTTAAGACCTAAAGAATAAGTAAAATGACGTCTTTCTATTAATGTGAGACTAGGTTCAGCATGACTATCACTTCCTCTACCCGGACAAGTATAACATTCTGGTGCTACTTTATGCCTAGGGAGGTCAGGATTCAAGGCATGTGCAGTAATATCAATAGCTTTGTCTCCATATACCACTAATTCTTCAAAAGAACAACCTGCACTCCAAATTATTAATAAATTTTTATATAACCTAATTCCATGAACTAAATAAAGACTATTTTCAGTATAACTTAAATCTACACCAACTTTTTCCAGTTCTCGATATTGTGGAGACAAGCGATTATGATTGTTTCCCATAAATGAGATTCCAAATCCTATTGTATTATCTGTGGTGATTGGTATACCAAAGTCTATGCCTCCATTAAATCCCTGTCCTCTCCAAGCCCCATAACCTCCAGTAATCTCTAAAAATCCATATCCCCAATTATCAGGTTTCCTATCTTGTTGTCCGTTTGCTACAGAACTTAATGCTGTAACTCCCAAGAGAGAAGCTGCTAATATATTTTTTGGTTTAAAATAGGACAAAAATCTATCAATTCCGTTTTTATTTTTTCTCATATTTTTATAAATATAAGAAAAGATTTAAAGTTAACTAAAAAAATTTATTAAAACAATCTAAAAGTTTTAACAATTTCATCAAATTTTTCTTCAGGAAATCTATCAATACCAACTGTTGCAAAGTATTCAAATCCATTAAAAATAAGAGAATAGTTTTTGAGTACCCTATGAGAAACATAATATGGGCTGGGAATTACAACTTTTGTCCCATAATCAACATATTTTATTTTATGTGAATGTGGTATACTTACAGGCATGGGACTTCCCGGCGATATTGAAGGTGTACCACAAACTATTGTGGCATGTTCTTTACCATAAACTTGAATACTGCCTATATCAAGAACATCATGTCCCCATTTCTTTACTATTCTATCTAAATTTTGTTGTTGTTCTTTTACAGATGGTTCTGGTGAAATATGACCGATAGCAAATTTCAATGATGACTCATTAGGTCCATAGAATTGAGGTTGTCTATCCAATTTGAGTAATCTACTTATAACTCCCGGAGTACGCCAATCATCAGGTAATTCAATTGTAAACTTATGAGGCTTATTTCTATATTCTCTCATATTTAAATAATGTAGTAAAAGATTATAAGTTTATCTTTTCAAAATGTTTCTTTTACAAACTGCTTCTTTTTTGTTCAGTTTTTTCTAACTGCTTTCTTTTGCCGTAAGTTTTCTTTCTGGAAAGAAAAAGTACTGAGGCTACCCAGACTTCCCGAAGCTCATTCTGCTTTCTTTTCCATCAGGCTTCTTTTTTCCTGAAGACATTCTGTCTTTCTTTCCTGAAGGTTTCTTTCTACAGAAAGAAAAGCTCTTTTGAACTGGGGTCTGACGCTATTTAAAACCCTTAGTGTTAAGCATTCCGAACACTATTGATAGGGTTACCCTAAGCGCCAATCATAGCCAAGCTAGACCATAGCCCCTCTAAAATTTTAAAAAAGCGTAAGCATTTAAACTTTTTCTTATTGTTCTAATAATGGTTTTAACAACAGAACACATATCTCATCTTCAAATTGAAAAAACAGTTCAGGCAGTAATTCACCTCATGACCTCAAGACATCCTATGTCTTCAGGAGGAGGAAAAGGTTTTGCAATGCCTGTTTCAGAAGATATATCTTATCCACTTTATGGTTCTGTACATCATCCTAGTGTAGAAGATATAGTAGGTAAAGATTATATTTTATTTAAACCAGAACCAGAAAAAGGTCAGGTAGATAAAGCAGGTTTTGATTTAAGAATAGGAAATTATATTGGAATCTCAGATACAGTAATTCAGGATTTAACAGCAGAAGATATAAAAAATATGAGATGGGTTAAATTAGAAGATGGAGAGCCATTTATTTTAGAACCAAATCCAGATGGAAATAAAGTTTATTATGTTCCCAGTTATGAATCAATAAGTTTATCTCAAGATTTAGAAGTTTTTTTAGATTCAAAAAGCACAACAGGAAGAGTTGGATGCATTTCGCATACAGCAGGATTTAGTTCTGGAAATCATATTATTACAGCATTACAGCCATTTCAATTTCCATTAATAGTTAGAGCAGGAAAGACAAAACTTTCTCAAGTTGCTATTAGATATAAAAATTCATCTTATATGTCTCATGAAGAAGTAGCAAGCAGAACTTCTGTTGATATTACTGAAAATGGAGAATCTTTAATGGATAGATTAATGACTCCAAGAGGTTTGCAAATGCAATTTGATACAAGAAATAGGATTTACAGGGCAAAAAGATGTGATATTCCAATAGATATGGATGCAAAAGGAACAATTAACCCAGAACCATATTTTGATTGTTTAGAAGGTAATGGTGAAGTTACAATAAACCCAAAAACACTTTACTTATTGGGGTCATTAGGTATAATAAGATTGGGAATGACCTGTGGCTTTTTAACAAGAGAAGAGAATGTATTAACAGGAACAGGTGCATGGGGTCATTTTGCAGGAATTTTCCAGCCCGGTTTTACAGGTGGAATAACAATGGAAGTTTTTAGTCCATCAAAAAGAATAATCAGAACAGGGTATAAAGCAGGAACAGTTATTTTTGATAAACTTAATGGTTATAAAGATGAAAAATTTGATTTTCATACAGGAACTTACCAAGGTCAGATTCCTCCTTTGCTTCCCAAAATGTTTCGGCAGATTTAAATATTTCCTTTCTTTAATAGAATAAAAATGCAATATACAATTCTAGGTTTTGACCCAGGAAGCACAAAAGCATACTCTGTTTTAGATTTGCAAGGAAATCATCTAAAAACTTATTCTTCAAAAAAACTTCAATATAAAGACATTTTTGACATAGGCAAGCCATTAATCATAGGAACAGATGTAACCCCAGCACCATACAATGTTCAAAAGCTTTGTTCAGAAACAGGCGCAATCTTATTCAAGCCAAGAAAAAATTTTTCAGTATTGGAAAAAAACAAATTAATTCAAAATTTTTTATATGGAAAAAATATCAAGCTAAAAAACAAGCATGAAAAAGATGCATTATTCGCAGCTATTTTATCTTTTAAAAAATACAATGCATTATTTTTCAAAATCAACAAGTTTCTAAAAAAAGAAGACAAACAATTAAATGATGAAGTTACCAAAATAGTAATAAAAGAAAGAATGCCAATAAGAAATGCAATTAAAGTTTTAAAACAAAAATAGTTTTTCTTTCATTAAAGTTTCTTTTTTCTAAAAATAAAGTTTATTCAAAAACAACTTCAGTAATCTCAGGATTGTTTCTTCTCCATCTTTCAACAGCAGGTCTAACAACATTTACATCATATTTTGGCACATCTTTAAATTCCTCTCCTTTTAAAGTAGAATTAGAATCACCTATTGTTAATTTTCCTCTATATATGCCAAATCTTCCAGCACCAACAACAGGAAAAGAATCTTTTATATCACTCCATTTAACTAAAGTTTCTTCATCAACCCAAACAATTTCATCCATCTCATTATATGCTACTTCTCTACGATTATTTCCTGCTGATCTAGAAGACAATATTCTAGGATTAAAATACGCAGAACAAAAAAGAGTTACAACATCTTTTAAATAAGCAGGATGATATCCCATAAAACCACCAACAAAATTAATTTTTCTTTGATTTGCATCATGAACATCTTCAAAAGTAACTAAAGAGCCACTAAAACTTACAGGTAGTCCAACACTACTGCCACATAATTCAACACTAAATTCAGGTATTTCTATTCTTGGTTTTGGAACAATAATTTCAGTCATATTTTATATAAAATGAAAAAACTTAAAACCTTATCGGAAATAATATTTTCATGGTTTTAATAGGAATTATAGGCGGTTCAGGTTTAGACAATCCAGATATTTTAAAAGATGTAAAAGAAGTAGAAATAGAAACAATCTATGGAAAACCATCTTCTAAAATAAAACTAGGAAAAATAAATAATATAAATGTTGCATTATTAGCAAGACATGGGTTAACTCATTCTATACCTCCATCTCAAGTAAATTACAGAGCAAATATTCAAGCATTAAAGCAATTAAATTGTACTCATATTTTGGCAACAACAGCAGTAGGTTCATTAAAAAAAGAAATTCAAAGAGGAGATTTAGTTATTCTAGACCAGTTCATTGATTTCACAAGACATAGAAAAGTAAGTTTTCATGAAGATTTTAATAATGGAATTAAACATACACCAATGGCAGAACCTTTTAATGAAAACTTAAGAAATTTGTTAATAGAAACAGGAAAATCATTAAATTACAAAATTCATGAAAAAGGAACAGTAATAACAATAGAAGGCCCAAGGTTTTCAACAAAGGCAGAATCAAAAATGTTCTCTAATTTTGCAGATGTAATAAACATGTCAATAGCGCCAGAATGCATTTTAGCAAATGAATTAAACATTCCCTATGCAGCAATTGCAATGTCAACAGATTATGACTGCTTGTTTGATGATATTCCATCAGTTACTTGGGAAGATATTTTAGAAGTTTTTCATAAAAACAGTGAAAAAGTAAAGGAATTGTTAATAAATGTAATTCCAAAAATAAATTAAGAAATATATCTCCTAAAATATAATTTAAACCATAATCAAGTATTTAAAAAAGAAAAATAAGCAAAAAACATGAGCGATGCATTAATGAATAGAGTTGATACTATAATTGCTGGTTTAATAGGTCGAACATATAAAAATCCAGAGAATTTTCCAGAAGCAGAAGCATTTGTTGCTGAAGCAGTAAGAAAAGCATTTCCGGGCATTTATATTGTAAGTGCTGATTTACCATCTCCATTTTATGGTAGTTTATTTGCAGATGCATTGAATGAAAGAAGCAAATCACTTCCTTCTTTTTTAGAAGTTAGTATATTATCTCATTTAAATGCTAGTTCAGAAGAAGAAGCTGTTCATAATATAAGAGATATCTGGCCTCAATTATATATAACTTTACAAAGATTTTCAAATAGAAATGTATATTGGTCTGAAACAGAACATAATTTTCCATTTGGTTTAATAGGTCAAGATTTTATTCTTGCAGAAAAAAGAGAAGGAAATCAAACAACAGAAGTTAAATTAATTAGTAATTCTGATGTAACCAGAAGACCATTTATAGAATATAGAGATGTTCATTTTCAAAGAATGACAGCAAATCCTTTAGCCCATCGTTTAGACATTTAATTCTTCTTTAATTTCAAAAAAGAAAACATTTAAGAAACAATATTTATTAAAAATTATAAGGACTCATGGTCTAGACTAACTTCCTTAAGGAAGAAGGGACAACGGTATGACGTCACCTTTACACGGTGAAGGTCGCAGGTTCAAATCCTGCTGAGTCCAATTTTAATTAACAGGATAAAGTAAAGGTGGTACTCTTCCACCCTCATTCATTGCTTCTACTTCTCTTTGCAATGCCCAAAAATGATATTTTAATGTTTTCGCTCGAACCAAATCATTGTCAAATTGTCTCCATCTTACACATTTTTGTCCTTCTTCTCTTTGTTTTCTTTCAGGTTTATAATTAGTTTCTCTTCTTGAATCCCATGCAGCAATAGATGAATCTAAGATAATATAACCATTAACAATACTAAAAGGAGTTCTTAAAATTTCTACTCTTCCTTTCCATTCCTCTGCTAGTCTATCTAAAATTGTTTCGCCTTCAGGAACAATTGCATTTATTCCCAAACCACTATTTCTTCTTAAAGTATCTCTAAAAGAACCAATAGTTCCACTATGGTTCATATAAGGTTTGTCATAGCCAATAATAATTATTTTTTCTCGAGTTTGTTTTATTCTATCATTTAAATCATTAAAATAATATCTTTGAGCTAAAGGAATTCCGTCAGTAAAAAATCTATCATAAACAATCTTTCCAAACCTATTTTCATATAAAAATCTCTCCCATTTTGTAAAAGGTGGAAAAACAGATTGAGCTTTCATAACTTCAGACATAATTTTAAAATAAATATTCTATCTTTAAATATTTCCATTATAAAATAGTTACAATACCTTTTTATATTTAAAATATAATAAATTTGTAATGAGATTAAACAATAAGCAATTGCATATGTTAAGCAAAGACAGAAGATTTAGAAATGTATTAAGACCAAGGCATTCAAAAATAAAATATCTTTTCTTGTTGTTAGCTGTTTTAATGTTTCTCCAATATTTTGGTTTATTTATGTTATATCCATCAGCTTATGACAAGTATTTAATTTACACAGGATTAGTCTCTTTGTTGATGTTCTTTTTATTATAAAAATTTATAAATAAGTAAAAACTCAAAATAACATGTTTTTAACAAAGATACTAAAGATTTTATTGTTAATCTTAGGAGGTTTCTTTATTGCAACAGGAATAACCTTTCTAATATTCTCTTTTCTATTGCATTATGGTTTTGCTAATCTAAGTGATTTGCAGGATAATTTCAATGAAACATTTATTTCCTATTTATCATCTGAAAAAGTAAAAAGCGATTTAATGCAAAATCCACAAATCCAGCAACTTCAGGAATCCTGTAAATCAAATCCAGATACAGAAGAATGTTTAGCACTAAAACAATTAATAGATAATCCAGACAAAGCTCTCCAAAATCCAGAAATAAAGGCAACTCTCTCGCAGTTTAATGAACAAATGTCCTTAATTGTTAGCTCAATAAAACCCTATGAAACCTCAATTTTTTACATAAGGTTCTTTTCAATTTTTGCAATTTTACTTGGAACAGCATTTATTTACCTAACAAATTTTTCAATAGTAAAAACATTATATTTTGCAAGCATTAAATCAGCAATTACAGCTTGGATTGCTGTTCTTTATTATACTTTTTTGCCAAGATATTTAACAACAGATTTACTCAGTTCAGTTGTTGACTCTTCTTTGCCAGAAGGATTAGTAAATGAATTTGTTTCAACCATTTTAACATTTATGTCAATTACTTTCCATTCAACAATGTTTGTAGCTTTAACCTTAGCTATTATATTCTCTATAATGGTATTTATATTTTACATAATACAAAGAAAAACCTTAAATAATGAAGAAAATTCAAAGCAAGATGGAAGAAAACTTTCAAAAACAGTATGAATCAGTAAAGCAGGATTTAGAAAAAATCAAGCAGAAGATTCTAGATACTTATCCAGAAAAAATAGCCGCAATAGCTTTACTTCCAAAAAAACCTTCTTATATGTTATCTCAGGCATTGCCTCAAAATATACCTCCAGCAGAGCAGGAAAATAAGAAGACTTTGTTAGTCTTAGTACAAGATGTTGATGAAAAAAATTTAAACAGATATCAGTTAGCAGATAAAATCAGCGATGAAGCAGATAAGATAGCAGAATCAATAAACAAAGACATTCAATGCCAGGTTATGTTAATTTCAGAATTAAAAGAAGATTGTTATGATGCAAAATATGAAATTCTAGTCTTAATCTCGAGTTCAATTATTTTATATGACCCAGTAGAATTATTAGCAGCTGTTCGAGTTTCAGAAATTCACAAGGCAATGGTATTAAAGCGTTTTGACAAATATATAGTAAGTTATGTTGCAGCAGGCTCTTTATTCAGAGGAGATAAAAAAAGCAATGATATTGATGTATACATAGTAGTAGATGATACAGATGTAAAAAAGATGTCACGGTTTGAATTAAAAGAAAAATTAAGAGGAATAATCTTAATGCAGGGTCAGGATGCAGCAAAAATAGCAGGTGTAGAAAAGCAATTCCATATCCAGACTTATATTTTAACAGATTTCTGGGAATCAGTAAAAGATGCAAACCCAGTTATTTTCACTTTCTTAAGAGATGGCGTTCCCCTATATGATAGGGGTGTCTTCATGTCCTGGAAATTATTATTAAGCATGGGTAGAATAAGGCCATCTCCAGAAGCAATTGATTTGCAAATGGATTTAGGCAATAAATTATTATCAAGAACAAAAATGAAATTATTAAGTATAGTAGGAGAAGACTTGTACTATGCAATGCTAAATCCAGCACAAGCAGCTTTAATGTTATATGGAGTAGCTCCTCCAACACCTCAAGAAACAATTGATTCATTAAGGACAATTTTCGTTAAAAAAGAAAAATTACTAGAAGAAAAATATGTAAAAGAATTAGAATTAATAAGAAAATACTATAAAGATATTGAGCATGGAAAAATGCTTGAAATATCAGGAGCAGAAATAGACTCTTTATTAAAATCAGCTCAGGATTATTTTGCAAGAATCCAGAAATTATTTAGCGAAATAGAAAAGAAAAGAGCAAAAGAAAATATAAATAATTCAAAGCAAGTTATTGAATCATTAGTTAAAGAATTAGCTCAAAAAGATAAAATAACTTTCACTTCTTTAATGCCTACTTATCTCAAAATAGCTGAAAAAGAAAAAATACCAAAGCATTTTGAAAATATCTTAAATGAAACAAAGAAATTAGACGATAAAAAGCTTTCAAAGCAGGAAAGAGATAAAATCCTAAGAGAATCTCATGAATTAGTAAGACTATTAGATGATATTATCCAGAGAAAATTATTATTAGAGCTTCAAAAATTAAAATTATTAATAAAGCATAAAGATAAAACATCAGAAGTAATATTTACAGATACTAATGCTTATTTCATAATGGACTTAGAGAAAAAAGAAGAAATAAAGAAAGCCAAGTTCCATAATGATATAATCTCTTCATTAGAACCTTCTAAATTAGAAGAATTTGAAGAAGCATTGAAAAAAGCAAAGAGAATAACATTAAACTCAAAATTAATGGACTCTTTAAAGAAAATTTATGGAGATTTTGAAATATTAATCTAAATGGAAAAACCCTTATTTATCTTAAAACCCAGCATATTAAATGCATTATTTCCTTTATTTTTAAAAAACTTATTTTTCTCTTCATTAATTTCTATTATTTTATACTTTGTTTACAGGCTTATTTTGTATTCAGGTTATAATCTTCCTTCAATCAAACAATATTTTTTCATTGTTTTAGCTTTAATTTTAGCCTTATTACCACTAACCTTTAAAATAATCTCTCTTGCTAATACCAAATATTACTTTTATCATACACATATTATTTCAGAGTTTAAATTAATTTTAATAAAAAAAGAGTCTGTTATGTACAGTAAAATAACCAATCTTTCAATGGAAATTTCTTTATGGGACAGGTTTTGCAGAGCAGGAGATATAATTTTGCATACAAGCGAAGATAACATCCCTGATTTAAAACTTAAATTTATACCTCATCTAAAACAAGTAGAAAAAAGAATTTATTTTTTAATAAATAAAAAGTCTTAATCTTAAGCCCAGTAAAATTCTCTTTTTACTTCTTCAGGCAATCTACGAATTAATTTTGTAGCATAAATTCCATATCCATTAACAAATACATTAGTTCTGTATTTTTGACTTTTTTCAGCATCAGGAACTAAAACACCAAGTAAAACAGGTTTACCCTCTCCTACTTTTTTAAATAAATATGCACCAATTTCACTACTTGTTTTATTGCAAAATGCATTAAAATCAACTACATCGTGTAAAGCAGGTCTGTGCAAAATTCTTTCTCTCTCTATAGCTTGAACTAATCTATTGCTATCTTGTTCTACAACAAAAAATAAGTCAGAATCAGGAAATGTTTCAATAAATCTTCTAGCTATTCTTCCTAAAAACATTCTTTCTGCTATGCCTTCAACATCTCTCATTAAGATATTAAAACAAAAACTTTTTTTAAACTATCGCATAAATAAAAAAGAAAAAAAGGAATCTGTTCTTCTTTCCTTAAGGTTGATTTTATTTTCTTTCCATTAAGACTTTCTCATTTTGTTCTTCTTTCCTTAAGGTTTCTTCTTACAAGAAGAAAGCTTACTTACCTAAAATTCTACAAACAGTTGTTCCGCAATTAGGGCATTTACCCTTAGCTATTCTAGTACCCTTCGTGGTTTTACTTTCCTTTGGGTCTTTCATTGTAACAGTTTTTTTACACTTAACACAATATCCATCAGTCATAATTTCCCCTCCTTTTATTTTCGCTGAAGCCTTTTCTGAAAAG
>Ga0208375_1000752_pt1 | contig 42269 bp, 45 predicted proteins | sample RifOxyD1_FD_184038 | JGI IMG/M metagenome (GOLD analysis project Ga0208375, IMG submission 184038) | Soil microbial communities from Rifle, Colorado - Rifle Oxygen_injection D1 (SPAdes) | ecosystem: Environmental > Terrestrial > Deep subsurface > Rock core/Sediment | place: Rifle, Colorado... | reverse complement strand
TTAAATTAGCTCTTACATGAACGTGAAAAGGAAGTCCAACTTTTGAAGGATATTTATCTGCGAACTGATTTACCTTTTTCTGATTTAATATAAAAGTATCATCTTGGAAATAAACAAATGAAGTTGGAAAATCTGAAATAGCCTCTTCAATTTCTCTTACAAGATTTTCTACTCCCCTGAAACGAACTTGTTTAGTTAAACCAGATTCGTCGCGATAAAGTTTGGAAAAAGAATGATTAAAACAATAAGAACAATCAAATGGACAACCCCTAGAGGATAAAAAATGAAGAATTGGTGTTTGAGAAATAATTGCATATTTTCTTGCCAAATCTCTGTCGGGAAATGGCAAAGAGTCTAAATCATTTTCCAAAGGACGAACGTTATTTTTTATAATTTCTCCGCCTTTGTTTTTAATCCAAAAATTTTTTACTTGTGAAATGTCATCGCCTTTTTCCAAAGTCGTGCAAAATTCGTTAAATGCGGATTCACATTCTCCTCGACCAATAGCGTCGAAAGAACTCTCTTTCAAATAGGCTGGAAAAAAAGTTGGATGTGGGCCACCAGCAACAAAAGTCACCTCGGGAAATTCTGTCTTAATCTTTTTAATTGTTTCAGAATACATTTGATGATCTCCAGTCATCACACTTGAAGCAATAATCTGTGGTTTATACTCTTTAATTTTTTGAGAAACATCTTCATCAGTGGTGATTATATCCACCTTGTGCCCCCCTTGTTTAAGTGAAGAAGAAAGATACATCACCCCCAAGGGTTCCATGAAGAATGGTTTCTGTAAAAACAGTATGTTCATATTTCGAAAATGAATTTTCCTTTTTTAAGTATTTCTAAGAATTAATAGCTAATTTCTTTTTCAATTTTTTCAATAACTTTTTCCCATTGGAAATTTTCCACGCTTTTTCTTGCATTTTTTTGCAAAATGTTTCCATTTGAAACTAAAGCCAAATCAATTTTTTGAGCTAAATCTTTAGGATTGTCGAATTCAAATAAAAATCCATTTTTCTTATTTTTTATTAAATCTCTAATTGCAAGGCTATTGCTCCCAATAACTATTTTTTCCCTTGCCATCCCTTCAATTAAGGACTGAGGCATACCCTCAACTCTCGACGGAAGAACATAAATTTTGCAAGAATCAATTTTTTTAATTTTCTCTTTTATGTCAAAAATCGGTGGAGAAAAAATTATTCTTTCAGAGACATTAAGAGATTTTACCAAGGAAGTTAATTTCGCCATGTATTCTTCTTCGGCTGGCCCGACAATTTCTATTTTTATTTTTTTATCTTTTAAAAAAGGAATTGCAGAGATGAGGGTTTCAATTTTCTTTTTTGGAGAAATTCGTCCAAGAAAAAGAATTTTTTTTTCTTCGGATGATTTTTTTTGAGAAAAAAATTCTTCAGGGATTCCATTTGGGATGTAAACTATTTTACTTTTTTTTGCCCCAATTTTTTTAAGAAAAGGAATCTCCCAATGAGAGATGGTTAAAATCTTATCAAATTTGTTGAGAGTGAATCTCCCGATGAAGAAATCATAAAACCAACTTGCAGCATGCCCCCAAAATGTCCGGGTTATATCTCCCTCTGGAAATGGCGCATGAGTAACCAAAAAAACCTTGCATTTTTTTCCTTTGATTTTTAACCTTTTAACAATTTTTAATGCTTCAGTAGTATGAAATTGTCGGTAATTATGAACAAAGATAACGTCTGGATTAAATTTCATTGCGTCTTGAGCAAATTTGAAAAACATAAAACTCTCTCCACCTGGAATAAAGCTTAATTTATCGTGCCCAGGAACTAAAGCAGAAAAACGTTTTATTTTTATACTACCTATTTTTTCATCACAAGAAACAGTTTTATTCGTTCCTTTTTCAAGGTTCGAAGAGAATATAGCAACCTCATGTCCTTTTTCAACTAGCCTTTTTGATTCTTCAATAACTCTTGTCCAAACACCACAAATTCCGGCAGAAAAATTACATATCTCCAATATCTTCATGAAGTAAGAGGTTATTAAGAATATAAAAAGATTATGAACAAATAATACTAATTAAAAAATAGAATAAATCATCATAATCCTTAAAAAGAGTTTAAATCTTGAATTTTTATTAAAAAGATGGAAAACTTTTTTTGGCCACTTCAAGAGAACATCGTAACAGAAGAAGATAAAGGAGAACTAATAAATTTTATTAATACTACAAATAGATTCACACAGTTTGAAAAAGTTAAACAGTTTGAAGAAGTTTATTCTAAATGGCAAGGTTGTAAATATTCCGTTTATGTAAATTCAGGAAGTTCAGCAAATTTAATTTTAATAAATGCCTTAAAAGAAAAGTATAATTGGAAAGACGGAGATGAAATAATTGTCCCCGCAATTACTTGGATTACTAATATCTCCCCTGTAATTCAATGTGGGTTAAAACCAGTATTTGTCGATGTAAATTTTAAAGATTTCTCTTTTGATTATGAAAATTTGGGGAAGGAAATAAATGAAAAAACGCGAGCAATTTTTATTACTCACCTAATTGGTTTTCCAGCAGATGTAAAAAAAATAAAAGAAATTATTGGAAATAGAGATATAAAAATTATGGAAGACTGTTGTGAATCTCATGGAGCCACAATTGAGGGAATAAAAATTGGAAATCATGGTGTAGCTTCAACATTTAGTTTTTATTGGGGACATCATATGACGACGGTTGAGGGGGGAATGTTGTGCACTGATGATGAAGAGTTATATCATCTATTCTTACTAAAGAGATCACATGGTTTAGCAAGAGAATTACCTAAAGTGTTACATGAATCTTATAGAAAAAAATATCCTGAAATAGATTTTGAATTTTTATTCTTAACTGACGGATACAACTTTAGAAATACTGAATTTAATGCGGTTTTAGGATTGGCTCAAATAAAAAAATTAGATAATTATATTCAGATAAGAAATGATAATTATAAAAAATTCTTAGATATATGCAAAAGATACAAAGAAGAACTTTTGTTAACAGATAATCCTGGAATTTCCTCTTTCTCGCTACCGTTCATTCTCAAAAATAGTTATCGAAAGAAAGAATTTCAAAAGAAATTAACTGAAGAAGGGATTCAGACAAGGCCAATTATAAGCGGGAATTTATTAAAACAACCTTTTTTGGAAAAATATCAAAAAGATTTGCCAAATGCGGAATATTTGCATCACAATGCATTCTATATTGGGAATAATCAATTTGTCAAAGGAGAAAGGTTAGGAAAGTTGGAAAAAGTTATGGAAGATTTTTTTGGAGATAAAATGCACAAAAGTTCGAGAATTTATATTTCGGGGCATAATGGTCTTTTAGGAACTGCTTTGAAAAATCTTCTTCAAAAAGAGGGATATGAAAATTTATTGACTAGAACTCATGAAGAATTAGACTTGAGAAATCAAAATAAAGTAGAAGAATTTTTCCAGAAAGAAAAACCTGAATTTGTTTTTTTAACTGCTGCAAAAGTTGGGGGGATACAAGCGAATATAACTTACCCAGCAGAATTTATTTATGATAATATACAAATACAAAATAATGTAATTAATGCTGCATGGAAATATGGTGTAAAAAAATTACTTTTCCTGGGAAGTGCCTGCATTTATCCGACGGAGTCTCCACAGCCAATAAAAGAAGAATATCTTATGACTGGAAAATTTGAACCGACGAACGAACCTTATGCTATTGCAAAGACGGCTGGGATTGGAATGTGTCAAGCTTATAATCGACAATATGGAACAAAATTTATCGTCGCTATTCCTGCAAACTTATTCGGTCCGAATGATAATTTTGACAAACAAAATTCACATTTAGTTTCGGCATTGATAAGAAAATTCCACGAAGCGAAAATGAAAGGGGAAGAAGAAGTAATCTTGTGGGGAAGTGGAAGACCAAAAAGAGAAATATTATTTTCAGAAGATTTAGCAGAAGCATGTGTTTTTTTGATGAACAATTATAATTCTTCAGAAGTAATCAACGTCGGAAATGGAGAAGATTATCCAGTCAGAGAAATTGCCGAAGTAGTAAAAGAGATAGTTGGTTTTGAAGGAAGAATAGTTTTTGATTCGACAAAACCCGACGGAATGATGCAAAGAAAGTTTGACATAACAAGAATGGAAAATTTAGGTTGGGGACCAAAAACAAGTTTGAAAGAAGGAATCAGAAGAACTTATGATTGGTTACAGAATAATTTAGAAAGATTAAGTTAAATTATTGGGAAGTTAAACCATAAACAATTGTCGTAAGCCCCACTAGTCCAGCAGATACAAATCCAAGCGCAATCTTTTTTTCTCTGTTACCTAAATTTTTAATCTTCTTAGGGTAAAGGTCTCTTTCACATTTCTGTATTCCAGTTAAATCACGAAAAACATCTATAACATAACCCCCAATAGGTCCAACCCCTGTTCCGACTAATCCTGCCCAAAAAGAGGATTCAACTAAACTCCCCAAATCTTTATTCGTGGTGAAAGTATAAATTCCCATACCCAAAGCAAAATTAAAAAGTCCAGAATAAATAGCATCAGTTGTTGTTTGAACTACTTCACTTGTTTTATCGTTTATATTAAAAAAATTACGAATTATATCTCTTCCACGAGAATAAATAAATGCCTTTCCCAAATAACCTGTAGCTGTAGCTCCAGCTCTTGAATAAATAGACTCTAAAAAAGACATTTCCCCTTTAGTAGTCTCTATTAACGCAAAAATGGGTGTCGCAACAAGGCTTAATCCCGTGGTATCAATAAGATGTTTCTTAAACCAATTTGGTTTCTTCATGATTCTTACCCAAATAAGTTGTATTTAAAAGTTTGCAAAAATAAAAATTAAATTAAATCTGCTAAAGCTTTTTTGTATTCTTCGGGATTTTGATGAAAATAATATCCGTGGAAATGTGTTTTTTCAAGAGTTTCTACTCCTTTACCTTTGATTGTATCAAGAATCACAATTGTTTTTCCGTCTTTTAATTGATTTATTGTTTTCAATTCTTTTTCATCATGACCATCGAGGATTATTGTGTTAAAACCAAATGCGCGCAATTTTGCAGCAATATTTTCTCCATCCAGTCCCACTGTTTCGCTAACAGGGTCAGTTAATCCCCCATATTTATTCCAATCAATAAAAACAAAAAGATTGTCCAACTTAAGGCGATTTAATAACATAAATGACTCCCAAATACTTCCTTCAGCTAATTCGCAATCTCCCAACAAGACAAAAACTTTTCCCGTTCCTTTGATTTTTTTAGCATATGCTCTACCAATTGCAATCGGAAGACCATGACCTAAACTTCCCGTTGTCGCGTAAATCCCTTTTTCTTCATTAAGTTCTGGATGCATAGTCCAATCAGGTTTCTTTCCATATTTTTCTAAAACGGTGTAAAGCGCCATCGCTGCATGACCTTTTGAAAGAATAAAAATATCTTCGGGTGCCATGATTTGGTCAAATAAATAATTAACACAATCTAGTGAAGATAGAGCTGAACCGACATGCCCCATTTTTTTATTGAATGCATTTTCAATTAATTTTTTTCTCAAGTCTTGATTGTATATCATTTTAGTGGATCTTTTTTCAAATAAAAGAAAAAGGGTTTATTTTGCTCATAAGCTTCAAACATTTTCTGTCGAGTGTCATTTCCGTCAATAGGTTCAATTAATTCTATCCCTAAAGCTTCACATTCTTTCTTTACGTCTTTAGGCTTATGAGTTGGACCAGCTTCGGGGTAATCCCAAAAACCAATCAGCTTGACATTTGCATTTTGTTGAGCAATATCTAATTTCAATTGTTCAAATGGACGTTCAAGAATAAATGGTGCAATGGTATAAATGTAAGGTTTGAATCCCTCTAAAGCCAAACCGCTTGCAAATCCAACCGTTGCCTGTTCCGTTACCCCAAAATTAAAAAATCTATCGGGGAATTTTTTCTTAAATTCATCGAATATGTTTCCACCAACATCCAAGATTATTAAAAAAATTTTCGGATCTTTCTCAGCTAGTTCAACTATTACTTTGGCAAATTCACGACGCATAAAAATTCAATTATTTTTGTGTTTATAAGAATTATGAAGGTTTAATACCATGAAACATAAATGTTTAAAAAGGAATTAATCTCGGAAGAGAAATGGATAACTACAAAAATAAAGTAAAAGTTATCACCTCAACATTTTATAATTTAGATAATGAAGTTAATCGTGTAAGAGCAGATCTAGCAGAAAGAACAATTCGTGCAGCGTCGGAAAAAGATTATGAGGTCATTTCTGTTGATGGCGGTTCTGAAGAAGGAGTTTTAAGAAAATTAAAAGAAGCTGGAGCAACAATCTACCAAGAAGAACAAAGAGGAATGGGAAATGCCCGTCGTCAAGCGATAAGAGAAGCATTGAAAAGAAATCCCGAAGCGATAATTTGGACAGAAACAGAAAAAGTCTCTTTTGTAGATTACTTGGATTCTGTCGCACAACCTTTAGTTGAGAACGAAGCAGACTATGTTTCTCCTACAAGAAAAGACGTCAGCACGTATCCTGAATTCCAGCAGATAACAGAAAGACTGGGAAATCAATTTTGGGAAGCTTTGACTGGCAAGAAAATGGATATGTTTTTTGGACCAAGAGCATGGAGAAGCGAACTTTCGGATTATTTTTTAAATTATAGGGGAAATAGGTGGGATGCTTTGCACGTCCCAGTTCTAAAAATTATCAGGGATGGAAAAAGGATAAAGACGCTAGAAACAGAATTTATCTATCCTCAAGAACAGAAAAAAGTTGAGGAAGGCAACTCTGCAGAAATGATATTGAAAAGATTTGAACAGCTCTATGAACTTTCTAAACTAACAATTGATTATTGGAACAGCATTAGTAAATGAGATGTGAATTGTAGTGAAATAATCTTTATATATTAACTTATTTTTCCAGAATAATGAAAACGAAAGTAATGGACGAAGACTTTAGCGAAATTATTTCTGAATTTGAAAAAGAGTTAATGACTCTTGAAGGAAAAACAGTTTTAATAACGGGAGCAAGTGGTTTAATTGCAAGTTATCTAGTCGATATAATTTCCTTATTTAACCGAAGATTGGAAAAACCTTGTAAGATGATTCTTATGAATCGGCACAAAATAGAAAATGGTTCACGCCTTTCTCATTTGATTGAAGATCCAAATATAAGCTTTGTTACTTTAGATGTAGGAAAAAAATTTGATATTTCTGAAAAGCCAAATATTATTATTCACGCAGCTTCGAGAGCAAATCCGACGGCATTTTTGGCGGATCCGATTGACACTATTGATGCAAATGTAAATGCAACTCGAACAATTTTAGAATATGCAAAAGATAATCCCCTTGAACAATTTATTTTCTTTAGCAGTGCAGAAGTTTATGGAAACCCTTCGCCAAATTTTATTCCAACTCGGGAAAATTATAATGGAAATGTTGACTGCACACACCCTTATGCTTGTTATATTGAATCAAAAAGAATTTGTGAAACTTTGTGTACTACCTTTTTTAGAAAATTCAATGTTCCAGTAAAAATGTTAAGGATTCTTCTTGCTTATGGCCCCGGAATTAAAAATGATGGAAAAGTAATTTCTGATTTTTTTTATAAGGCAGCAAAAGAAAAGCAGATAATTCTCAAAGATGACGGCTCAGCAAGAAGATCATTTTGTTACATCTCAGATGTTATTCGAGCAATATTCAAAATAATGTTTTATGGAAAAAATGGCGAACCATATAATATAGGACATGATGAAGAAAAAGAAAATGTTTCAATTTTAGAACTTGCAGAAAAAATTGCAAAAATATCAAATGGAGATGTTAAAGTAAGTCCAAATTTAGAGTTTCAAAAAAAAGCAGGAGAACCGACTGATAATAGGAGAGTAAATATTGATAAAATAAAAGGGATTGGATTCGAACCAAAAGTTTCTTTAGATGATGGACTTAAAAAATTAAAAAGATATTATCAAGAGGCAGGTTATTTGTAAAATGTTAAAAATAAGTCCGACGGAAAATCATTACCGAATGCCAATTCAAGAGATTAATAAAAAAGCGAGAGATGGAAAAAAATATCTTTTTTTAGAAGTTGGTGCTGGCCCAAAGATGATTGAAAAATTTATTCCTAAAACTGTTGTTTATCATACTCTTGACGACGCAGAAAATTTTTGGCATACCACCTATACCTACAGCCATAATCTAGACAAGGGAAATTTCCCAATAAAAAATAAAAAAATCTATGACTTTCTTCTTTGTAATGATACTCTTGAACATGTGATGTATCCAGAAAAGGTAATTGAAGAAATGATTCGAATTGCAAAAGACGACGCTGTTTTTTTCTTTTCTATGCCAAATGAGTATAATTTCCTTTTGAGATTGTATTATTTAATTGGGAAAAAAACAGAAGTAGATGAACCATTTAAAGTAGTAGAAAAAAATTTACATATACACAAGCCGAGAGTAAAAGATATTATTAATCTTTTTTCAAAATATTTTGTAATAGAAAAAGTGGATTATGTATGGCAATCAAGACAAAGTGAAGGATCTTTGGTGGCAAGAAAAGTGGATAAAATATTTCAAAAATTGGCAAAGTTTTATCCTAATTTATTCTCTAGAACTGTTTCGTTAAAATGTAGGAAAAGATTAATTTAATTTTTTGAATTTTTGAAAAATATTTTTGTCCTGGAGATATTCTATAATTGATTTAATTATAAATTTTTGTTCAATCCCTTTGACTAACAGGGCAAATGGAAAGATACTTAATCTTTTTTGATAAAACTCCGAATATAGAGAATAAATATACTTAAATCCAAAACATTTTTTTATTATTGAAAAATCCTGTTTAAGATTACGATTTTTTAATCTCACGAGGGGAATAGCTATAAAAGCAGTAGTATTTTTATCAACAAAATTTATTGTTTTTCCAGAGTAAATTTGCTTAAATTTGATTAAATTTTCTAAAAAATATTTTTTCGTGACAAGTAGTTGAGTTATATCCAAAAAAGAATTGAAATGGTCTTTATCAAGAAGATTCAAACCGTCTCTTGTGAAGAATAGAAGATAATCGCCTAATGTGGAAGTAGAAAGATAATAATTACAACAGCTGATGTCTTTCCCAGTTTTATTAAGAGAATAAATTTGAAAAAAGTTTTTGAATGAAAGATGTTGAGAATTTCCTTTAGAAAAACTAATGTACTGAAAATCTTCAATTGATTTTTTTATTTCAGAAATCTTTTTTTTAATTATTTTTTCATTAATCAAAAAAACTTTTCCTTCTGTTTTTGGCAATTGCCGGTGATCTGAATTTTTCATTGTTTTTTCAAAAAATCTTTTAAGTTCATTATAAAGTCCGAATTCAGAAGTAATCTTTTTGAACGCTTTTTGTGAAAAATCTTCTCGTTCTTTTTCATTTAATAGAAAGTAATTTATTTTTTTAAGCATCTCTTTTTTATCTCTGAAAAAGGTTATATCTTGGTCTTCCACAAAGTAATCTTCGTAATCTTTAGCATATTCACAAAGGGTAAAAGACTTGCAAGCCCCAACCTCAAAAATTTTTGCTTTCATTTGCTCATTTCCAAAGTTGTTCTTTGAGAAGCAGAGATTTATTTTGGACTGATTTATTACTTTAACCATCTCGTCGCTGTCCAAAGCCCCACTATAGATTTCCTTAAATTCAGGATAATTTTCCCAACCAAAACCGAATAATTTTAGTTTTACCCCATTTTCTTTGAGATATTTTATGAGTTCATATCTCCCAGATTTGTCTTCTTTCTGTGTCCCGATAAAAGTCACATCATAAATTTTTTCGACTTTCATTGGATGAAAATTTTGATTATCTGTGAGAGAAGTGAAAAAAATGTTGTTAACCCCGTCTTGTTGATATTTTGGAAAAAAGGACTTAAGAGTTGTAAATGAATAATCAAACAATAAAGAGTAATACCTAGAAAAATCTTCAAACTGATGAACATCATCTCCGAAAATTGCAACAGTTTTTGTATTTGGGGAAATTTCCTTTATTTTTAATAATGTTTCTGGGTAAAATTCATCCCAAGTAAGCCAGGTGAAAATATATTCGGGTTTTTCTTTTTTAATGACATTAAGGAGCATTTCATTCATTTTCTTTTTTCCATATTTAAAATAATAATCTCTTCGATTAAAATAAATCATTTTTTTACAAAATCTCGAGAGAGTTGAGTACATATTCTTGAAATAGGCATAGGAATCAGAATTTGTTTCAAGGAACATGATTTTCTCAAATTTAATTTCTTTCATTTTATTCTCAAGTAGCTATAATATTTATAAAGATATATGAAGTCAATAAACTGAAAATGGAAAAGAAGAAAACCGAAAAAGAAGAGAAAGGATTTATGGAAGACGATGAAGATGTTTTGAGTGAAGAAGAAGAAAAAGACTTGAAAGAAAAATTGAAATATTATGGATATATCTAAATAAGAAATGATAAAAAAATTGAATGTAGTTTTGATAATAAGCGACGGGCTTCGACCCAAAGACCTTAGTCTTTATGGACGAAAGGAAGAGTATGATTCTAATTTAAAGAAGATTGCCGAAGAGTCAGTTGTTTTTGAAAAGAACTTTACTGCATCCAATGCATCTGATTCTTCTGTAACGGCGATGTTTTCAGGGCAGCTACCCAGAACAAATGGGTTTATTCATCAACACCCATTTATGAGAGATGAAGAAATTGAGAAATTGAAAAAGAATAAATTCTGGCTACCACTTTATTTGCAGAGAATTGGATATCAAACAATTTCAGCGACACCATTACATTTGTGGTTTAAAAAAGGATTTGATTTTTATATGAGTAAAGAACAGAAAGGACAAAATAAATTTTTAAATAATTCATTTGTGAAGAAGATTTTACTTGCCCTCCCGAGCTGGGCGTATTCTCTTGGAAAAAAGATTTCTAAAAAAAGGGCTTCGCCACAATTTTATCCAAGTAATGAAGTCGTGGATTTAGCAATTGAAAAAATAAAAGAATCTGAAAAAGAGAATAAACCTTTTTTTGTTTTTATGCATCTTGTGGACACGCATTATCCCTACCCAATCGCTGAAATGAAAAAATTTCAAGGTGGAAAAGACCTTAATAAACTTTTGAAAGAAGTAGAATTCCATTCACAAAGAGAATATCTAAAAAAAAGATTTTTTGACATTCAGGCTCATTCAATTAAAGACATCGAAAACCGAAGAGATTATTCAATAAAATTCGTCGACAAACAAATATATCGACTTTATGAATTCATTAAAAAAGAAAAAATTCTTGAAGATACGATTTTTATAATCACCTCTGATCATGGAGATAGTTTTGGAGAACATAGCATTTATCTTTGCCGGGGCGGACTTTATGACCCAACAATACAAACTCCTTTAATTATAAAATTCCCAAATTCAAAAAAAGAAATAATAAACGAGCTTACAATGAACATAGACTTTGCCCCAACGATATTAGATTTAATCGGTGAAAAAAAACAAAATATCGACGGAAAATCACTTATTCCCTTGATAAAAAGCGGAAAAAAATTAAGAGACAGCATAACCATAACTGACAGCTATTGCAACGACAGATTCTGTGAAAGAACAAAAACCAAGAAAACAATCATAACCAATTCTGGGGGTAAGTGTTATTTATGTGGTGGGGAACACCACAAACAGAAAAAGGAAGTTTATGATTTGGAAAATGATTCTGATGAATTGAATGATCTCTCAAAAAAATAATTTTGATTTTGTTTGTTCTCTTTTTTCATTGTCAATCAACTTATCTTCTTGCGACATTTCTCTCCAACTAGTTACTCCAGATATTTCCTTTTACTTTGGAAAAAAATCCCCTTAATGTCAACTGTGGATGAAGATTAATCGGATCTAAAGGGATATCTTTGACATGACACACATAAAGTCTACCTGATTGTTTTATCGAAACATACCCCCCTCCTCGTGATAAATTTTCTTAAGAGCTGAAACACTGACTTCTTCATAATCAATTTTCTCCCCTCCACCAAGCACAACCATCTCTTGAATAATCCTTTTGATTTGATAAGAATTACCTGAAGAACGATTTACAAGAGGAACAAAATGTGTATGTGCATGTTTCACAGATTGCCCCCACTTTCCCATCTCTACTTGAAATGGTTCAGAAAATTTGCGGGAAATTTCTTTCATCAAAATATCCTCAAGTTTTTGTTTTTCTCCTTCCAATTCATCGGGAAGATCACCAAAACAATCATAATGCTTTTTGGGAATGAGCATAACTTGTCCTGCAGAGTATAATGCAAATCCTACTTTAACAAAAAAGTTTGGAGATTCGTACAAAATATCTTCAGAAATTTTACTTCGATCGCAAAAAATACAATTATCCATTAAAACTTAGCTAAGAATATATTTATAAATATTTTGGTTCTTCTAATATTGCACCAGAAGAGTCAATAGTTCTCATTCATTAAATTATAAATAGTCGTTACCACAATTTTTAAAAAGTAAATAAATAGAATGGATTTATGGGAGCAAATAGAATTTATGGAATTATGAAAGAATATTCTTTAGTTGCTGAAAATCTTATGGACATTATTTCAGATAAAAAAAATTTGGATGAATATTTTTTAATTTAAAATGAAAAAAAAGCCTATATTAAATTTTAAATTTTCCAGATATTTTAAATCTCAAATTAAACTACTTGAAAAATCTTTATGAAAGCAATAATTCTGGCAGCAGGATTGGGAAGTAGGCTTGGAATTTTGGGAAAAACAATTCCAAAATGTTTAATAAAAATAAATGGAAAATTTCTTTTAGAAAGACAAATAGATTTACTAAATAATTCTGGAATTGATGACATAACCATTGTTATCGGAAGTTATGGAGAATGTTGGACTGAAAAAAATAAAAATATAATAAAAAATATAATAAAAAAAGTGGTGATAAATCCCGAAAATTATAAGACAAACAACACACATAGTCTAAAACTGGCCTTAAATAAAGATAACGAGGAAGAGATATTAGTTCTGGACGGGGATTTGTTGTGCACTAATGAAGTAATAGAAAAAATAAAAGATTCTAACTATACTACTATTGTATCAAAAAAAATTAGTCTTGATGCACCCGGAAATAAGGTGAAAACGGATGACGCTGATTTTGTCATTGAATTCTCAAGAGAAACTAGTTCTGAGTTCATTTATGGAGGAGTATTTAAAATTATTAGCAAAGATCTTAGCCTCTTTAATGTGGAAATAAACAAGGAAGAATATTACAGTGTAGATCTTGGTTACCTTTTTAATAATCTTGCTAAAAAAATAAAAATAAAAAATATAGTGGAAAATGGATGGGTGAATGTGAATGAAATGGAATCACTAGGGGAAGCAGAAGGATTATCCAAAAAAAACAAAAATTTTGTGGCCATCATGTCAGGGTACACTGCCGTTGGAAAAAGCACCTCTGCAAGAAAAATTTCTAGGGGAATGAATTGTGATCTTTTTCATTCAGCAGTTGTAAGAAAAGAATTGGATTTGTCCCCAAAAACCCTCGAGGAACAGGACCAACTATTTGATTTTAGAACCAAAAAAAGGGAGGAAATGGACAAGAAGGTTTATGCCAAACTCGCCGAAAAAGCTAGAGAATCATTATCTTCGGGAAGGAATGTAGTAATAGACGCAGGATATTTTTTTCAGTGGCAGAGAAAATTAATTTATGAACAAGCCAAAAGATTTGGCGCCGAGGTCATTATCATCAGGGTTTTGTGCAATAATGAAAATGAAATAAAAAAGAGGTTGGATGGGAGAGCCAAAAAGTTCGGAATAGACCCTTTGGCAGAGACACCTTCTTGGAATGCCTATCTTGCATCGAAAGAAATAACTGAGGTGGTTGAAAAAGATTCGACCGAAATTCCATTGAAAATTATTGAATATGATCCTATTAACAAAAACATCACTTTGAAAATTGGTGAGGAGAACCAAAATATAAATAAGATAATTCAAGTTTTGAATCATAAAATAATGACACAAGACGGAGATATGAATCTGACAGAGATAAATGACGCGAGTGTTTTTGAATTAGTTAAAAGTAAATTTGTACTTGCATTAGATTTTGATGGAGTGATAACAAGTCCGTACAAATTAAAAACCGAGTATATTAACCAAGAGTTGAAGAGAAGAGGACAGAATATTAGAATTGAAGAAAAAGTATCTTCCCGTGATGATTGTTTAAAATTGGGAATTCCAGTAGAAATTTATGATGAAGCAAGTATTAGGGCATATACTGAGCGCCCAGAAATATTACCTTTAACGGATGGTTTTTTAGAAGTATTTAAAAAAATTAAAGAATTACCGAATATAGCGATTTTTATTGTCACCAGTAGGTATGCCTCAATGTTAAAACATCTTGAAGAATATCTCAGATACCATAATATCAAAATTCAAGGAATAATTCATACTGAAAATAAAAATAAGCGGGCCCCATTAAATATGTTGGGGGCAAATATTTTTGTCGATGATACTCTTTCCAAAGTTAAGGAACTCTTAAATGGAGAGAAAAATTTTTCTGAGACAGGCAAAATAATTTTATTTCGTAATGTTTCCAATGAAGACCATCCTGGAATGAGGGAAATACTTGAAACGTGGAATTGGAATGAATTGTATAATCTAATTATAAAAGAGTACAACAAAGTTATTAAACAGAGATAAACCACAAAGAACATGAAGATTATACATGGAAAGGACGTACCCTTAGAAGACAGGGGAGGTTATTTAGTTAAAAAAATGCTTTCTGAAAAGATTAACTCTTGTGAAAATAATTTAGACGGAATGATTCAGTTTTTAACTGTTGTTTTAAAAGGAAAAAAATGCAAAGAACAGTATCATGCAAAATCTTACGAAACAGTATTTTTTTTAGATGCCGGAATTGGGATAATTAATGGGCAAAAGTATAATTTTGAAGCAGGAGATAATTTATTTTTGGAGCCGGGAGATAGACATGAGTTTTTGGCAATTGAAAATGATTTGAGGTTGTATGCAGTGAGAGTTCCAAACCTCCCAGAAGATAAAATAAACACTTACTAAAATGAAAATATTAATTACCGGAACTAATGGATTCTTAGGTAGAAAATTGTTTACTTCCCTTAAAGATAAATATGAAGTTTATGGTACAAGTAGAAGGATGTCTTGCCTTCAAGAAAGAATTTATTTAGTTGATCTCCTTGATGAAAAGGAACCAGAAAAAATAATTGAAGAAACCAGTCCAGATATCCTGATTAACACTGCTTCAATCGTTGATGTAGATAAATGTGAAAAAAATAATAAACTTGCACATAAAACCCACATTAGTTTAACTGAAAAATTAGTAAGGTTATGTAATAATAATAAAATTAAGTTAATTCAATTTTCAAGTGACTATGTTTTTTCTGGAGAAGAAGATGGTTATTTGGTATCTTCAAAAAAAAGACCAATTAACTATTATGGTCAAACAAAAAGTTCTGGAGAAGATATTATCTTGAAAAGTTCTAACAATAGCACAATTGTAAGACCGACGTGGCTTTATGGTTTTAACAGCTTAGAGGACAAAAATAATTTTGTTTTAAATGTACTAAATCGATTGAGCCAAGACAAGGAGGTAATACTAGATAATCGAAGAATAAAATATCCTTTACTTATTGATGATGTTTCAAAAGCAGTTCAAGAAATTATCGAATTTGGTTACAATGGAATTTTTCATATATCTGGAAAAGATGAGACTACAAAATACTCAATGGGGCTAAAAATAGCTAAAATGTTTGGGTTTCAAGAAAATTTAGTAATAGGGAAAGATTTAAATGAAATTAATCGTCCGTATAAAATAAAATTTTTAGATGGTTGGCCAAAAACTACTGGTTTAGACGAAGGATTAAAATTAATAAAAAAACAAATGGAAGAATTTAAAAGAAAATGATTCTTGAAAATAAAGTAGTCATAATTAGTGGGGCAAGTAAAAGATTTGGAGAAGCAACAGCAAATCTTTTTTTGAAGGAAGGAGCAAAAGTAATTATTCTGTCAAGAAATGATGAGCGAATAAGGGATATCACAACAAAGACTAATGGAAAAATTCTGGGAATAAAATGTGATGTAACAAATAGGGATGAAGTAAAAAAATCATTGGAAAGAGTAGCTGAAATTTATGGAAAGATTGATGTTCTGTTTAATAATGCTGGGGGAAAATATTCAAAAAAACAAAAAATGTATGAGATGGAATATGACTTCTGGGACGAAGTAATAAAGACCAATCTTAAGAGTCTTTTTGTTCTTTCAAAAGAAGTTATACCTTATATGCAAAAAGGAGGGTCAATAATTAACATATCAGCGGCGAATAAAACTTTACTTGATTCAAACACAGCTTATGCTGCGGCAAAAAGTGGAATAATTGGTTTGACAAAAAACCTTGCAAGAGAACTGAGAGAGTATAACATACGTGTGAATTGCATCCGACCAGGAGTTATACGAACTGAATTTGACTCCCGAAACTTTGAAGAAATGCCTTCAGAGATTAAAAGAAAAGGAGTTTCTGAAGATGTAGCCCATGCAGCGTTGTATCTTGCATCAAATAATTCTTCGTGGATTACTGGACAAACTTTTGTTGTTGATGGTGGAGAAAGTCTCTTTTTGGATATGGAAAGGGTGTAGAAAAACACTGCTTCTTTTGAATCGATAACTATTAATAGCTTAAAAATTAGGATTTTTTGTAAACTAAAATGAGGATAATAAGATTTAGTAAATTAGAAAAGAAAAATAGACCTGATGGTAGAACAGTTACCAAAATAGTTGAACAAGAATTGAGACAAAATGTGGAGAGTATGCAGATACTTTATGTTACACATCCACCTAGATTAGAAGAGGATTTGCACGTTCATGAAAAATCTTATGAAATGCTTCTTTTTCTAGACGACGCTCGATATAGAATAAATGGGGAAGATTATGAAATTTACAAAAATGATTTTGTAATATTTGAGCCAGGAGACGTTCATGGGGCAATACCTGTGAATCAGGAAGTTAGACTTTGGGTTTTTCAGAATCCCGCAATTATAGACGATAAAAAGATAGTAAAAAAAATTTAGAAATAAAATTTTAATTTAAATTCAAAAAAAAATGAAAGCAATAATTTTAGCAGCTGGGTCTGGAATAAAGTTAAGGGGAGAAGTCATACCCACTTGTTTAATGAAAATCGCAGATGAAACAATTCTTGAAAGACAAATAAAAATTTTGAGGAAAGAGGGAATTAAAGACGTCGTTGTGATTATAGGAAAAGAGGGAGTATGTTGGACTAAAAAGAATATGGGGCGCATAAAAAAGATTGCGGAGAAAGTTTTAGTTAATTCTTTAAATGCTTCAACTCCAAGTTCAAGTAGCTTACGAATAGGATTAGACTACTTTAATAATCCCACTACATGCTTGGTTGTTGATGGAGATCTCATTTTTGAGGAAAGAGTGATAAAAACAATCATCAAAGATGAATCAAAAAGAATTATTCTGATAGAAGGAATCAGACCACAGATCAAAGGAAATTATGTTAGTGTTCAATACGATTTTGTAGAAGAAATTAGTAAGAATATTCAATCTGACAAGAGATATGCTGGATTAATGAAAATTGATTGTCTTCTTTATAAAAAATTAAAGGATGAACTTTCTTTTAAGAGTAATCAATACTCTGATTTTACAGACATATTGAATAACAATCTTAATACTTTAAAAATAAAAGCTATTGACATAGAAAAAATCGACGGAGAGGTGGGAGAGATTTTAGATTTAAAACCCTTAGGGGGGGGGTCATTTGCCAACACAAAAGTCATAAGTAAATTGATTAAAAAAACAACTTATGTCGTTAGAAAAGAAGCAACAGAGGGAAAAGAAAAATTAATAGATGAAATAAATTGGATAAAAAATCTGCCTTCTACTGTCGCCCCTTATTTTCCAAAAATAATAGATTTTGAAATTAATGACGACAATGTTTGGTATGAGATGGAGTATTATGATTTGCCAACATTAAGACACTTAATTATTAACAAAGAAATCAAAAAAGAGGAAGCGCTTTACATTCTTAAAATTTTGGTAAATTTCATGTTTAATAGAATATACTCTCAAGAAGTTTCTTATGAAACAGAAAATTACGTGAAAGAGATACATCTTAAGAGGATCAAAGAAAGGTTGATAGTAACTGCACAAAAATCAGAATTAATGAAAAAAGTCATTAACTCTAAAGAAATATTGATTAATGGGAAAAAGTATCTTAATTTACCGAAGATAATCAAGATTATTGAAAATGATTTGGGACTATTAAAAAAACTAGAACCGAAATTTTTGTGTATGGTGCATGGAGATTTACATTTAGACAATTTTGTTGTAGACAGATCACAGATGCCCCAAGTAAAATTTATTTTATTAGACCCGCGCGGTCTTAATAAAAAGTATAATTACTGTTATGATTTGGGAAAAATCTGGCATTCTCTGAATGGGAAATATGATTTAACTCATGAAGGATTATTTAATATGAAACATTCTTTTAGAGATTCCAATTTTGAAGTAAAAATAAGTTTTAGTGATATAAATTTGGCATTAACCTATGACTATTTGCGTGATGAATTAAGAAATTTCCTTTACAAAAGTCCATTTTTAAAAAAAGATTCTAATTGGGAAATGAGAACTTATTTCAATGAATTTTCACACTTCTGTTCAGTCATGCCCTTTCACCTTCGGGGGGATGGGCATGAAAGAATTGCTTTGGCATTATACCTCAGAGGCGTAAAATTAGCTAATGATTTTCTAGATCGATATTCAATAAATAAAAAAAGATTACACAACAAAAGTTATTTTAACATAAACTCTTTCAAGGATTATAAACGAGCATCTAAGTTTTTCGGATAGAACACAAAAATATAAAAAAGGGAGATATTTTTGAAGGATATGACAAAAATTTTTATTTTGGGAATTGATGGGGCAATGCCTGAAAAAATCTTTGGGAAATGGTTAGATGAATTGCCGAACATGCAAAAATTGATTTCAAAAAGTAGTTATGCAAAGTTGAAGAGTACTATTCCTCCTTTATCTGTTACTGCCTGGACTTCTATAATGTCTGGTAAATCCCCCGCTGATACGGGAATTTTTGAATATACTTACAGAAAAGATCATAAATATGAAAGTATTAAGATGGTTACTTCTCTAAGCTTAAAAGAAAAAACTTTCTGGCAGATACTTTCAGATTGGGGGAAAAAATCAATCGTGTGTTATCCAATACTTTCTTGGCCCATTAAACAATTTAATGGCTATTTAATTAGCGGATCTTTAACTCCTTCTGGAAAAGAGATTGAAAATGTTTATCCTTTGGAATTAAAAAAAGAGCTTGAAGAAGTTTTTGGTGAAATGCCTACTGCCGATGTACCTTTTTTTAGAGATCTTTCTAAAGAAGAGATAATAAATGAAGTGCGAAAATTAACTGAAGGGCAAATAGAATTAGAAAAATATCTTTTAAAAAATAAAGAATGGGACTTATTTTATGCGCTTATTGGTTTAAGTGATAGAATGAATCACTCTTTTTGGAGATATACTGATCCGGGACATAGAAAATATGAACAGGGAAATGAATATGAAAATGTTCTCAAAGATTATTATAAATTTGTGGACAAGAAATTGGGTGAAATTATTGATTTTCTCGACGAAGATACAAAAATAATTGTTTTGTCAGATCATGGAATTATGAGAATGCATACAAGAGTGAACCTAACTGATTGGTTAATAAAAGAAGAATATATGGTTTTGAAAGAACCTGTAACAGAAAAAAAAGAGTTTAATTTTGAGATGGTTGATTGGAGTAAAACAAGAGCATTTGCCATTGGTGCTTATGAAGGACAAATTTTTTTAAATCTAAAGGGAAGAGAACCAGAAGGAATTGTTGAAGAAAAAGACTATGATAATTTAGTAAAAGAAATTGGTGAGAAGGTAAAAAAAATTCCGGGAGATAGGGGAGAAATTCTCAAGACAGAAATTTTTGAAAAGAAGAAATATTTTCAGGGAAAAAGAAATGAAAACGCTCCCGACTTAATGATTTATTTTGATGGCTTGCAATATGGATGTAATACAACTTTAATTGGTAATGAAACTTTTTGGAGTCCGCAAACAGCAAAAGGAAGCGACGACGCCGGACATTCAAAACAAGGAATTTTTATTATGAAAAATGGAAAATCCATAGGATATATTGGAGAAATAGATGCTATTGATGTTGCACCAACTATTTTGCATGAAATGGAAATCCCAATCCCTGAAGATATGAAGGGAAAAGTTATTGTTTAGTGTAAAACCAATTTGTTTATAAAAGAAGAGTTCTCTGAAATAAAATGAGAAATTTAAATTTTGGTTGTGGAAGAAGCTTGAGAGTTGGATGGGATAATTGTGATGTACAAAAAGGAGAGAGAATAATTTCTTTTGATTTTAATAAATTCCCTTATCCTTTTAAGGACAACACCTATGATTTAATTGAGAACAGATCAGTTTTGCAAATGTTGAATGAGCCCGATAATGTTTTGGATGAACTTTGGAGGATAGCAAAGAATGGGGCAATAATTAATATCGAGGTTCCATACTGGAATAACAAGGGAGCATATAATGACATTCAAACAAAACATATTTTTAATGAAAATTCTTTTATAAATTTCGCCGAGCAAAAACCCTGCAGAGTAGATACGAAGATAAAACTCAAAATTAGGAAAATTGAAATTGACTCAACAAAAGTAGGAAGACTATTCCCAGAGGCATTAAGGAAAAAATTAAATCTATTTTTTTCAGGAATATATTCTAATATGAAAATTGAATTTGAGGTGATTAAGTGAAAGGAAAAATAAATTATTCAGATGCTCGTCGACGCAGTAACTTCGCATAATGAAAGAAAAAATAAATTTTTTCAAAGCATTAAACAAAGGAGAATTTTGTTAAATGAAAGAAATAAAAAAAGTTGGAATAGTTGCAATGCCAATTATCTCCTCAGGTGGAGGATTCCAAAAAGTGGCGAGAGACTTAATAGCAAATTTAAATGCTCTTGGAAAAAAAGTGCATCTCTTGTCTCCATTTAAAATTGATTTAAAAAAAATCGAGGAGCTTTATGGGAAAATAGAAATTGAAAAATTTTATTATCCTGAAAATAAAATAGTTACAATTTTTGGAAGAGAAGAAACTATTGGCAGAAAGTTGATGACAAAGCAATTTCAGGAAATGGCAAAAGAAGTAGATTTTATAATTGATTTAGATGGAAGGGTCTTTCATAAGTATTTACCGGAAAATTTTGACAGGAATAATTATGTAATATGGCGACTTTCATGTATTAATCCTGAAACACATAAGCTCCAAAAATTTACAAATTGGAAAATGATATCAAAAAAAATATTAAAAAAGTTTATGGAAAACAAAAAAGATATTCCGAAAGAAATAAAAATTTACCCTCTTGATGAATGGACAAAAAAAGAAATTATTGATTTTTGGAAAGTCAAGCCTCAAGACATGTGTATGTACCCGGAAATTCAGGTTGAGGAATTAAACCCAAAGACAAAAAAAGAAAATCAAATTGTTATTCTTAGCAGAATTGCACCAAACAAAGATATCCAAAGCTCGATAAAAATTTTTGCAAATGGCACTAAAAAATTTCCCAAATACAATTTAGTTATTATTGGCGGAAGCACGCCCGATACAGAAAAATATCTAGAAGAATTGAACAAATTAATAAAAGAGTTAAAAATACAAGACAGAGTAAAAATAATCCGAGATGCATCATTTGGGATGATAAAAGAAACTCTTGAAAAATCAAAAATAATTATTGATTCGCAGATAGGTATAAGTTTGAGTATGCCAATAATAGAAGCGATGGCTGCAGGATGCATCCCAATAATGAAAAAATATAATGGAACTTTTACGGAAATTTTAGGAAAAGGGGAGTATGGTTATGGATTTGAAAATATTGAAGAAGGAACAAAAATCTTAGATGAACTTCTTTCAAGGAAGAAAGGGGAAAATAAAAAATCAATTGAAAGAGCACAATTCTTCTCATCTGAAAAATTTAAATTAAGACTTGAAAAAATGTTTTATCCAAAAAAATAAAATGATCTCGAAGAAAAAAGTATTATTAGTGGGAATTTATGACAAAAACACAATAACCTTGGCGCCACAAATGTTAAAAACATATGCTGAACAATTTCCAATCTCTCAAAAATTTGATATTCAAACTCTTGATCTGTCTATTTTTTCTCAAGAAAGTAAAGAGCATATAGACCGGATAAAGTCCAAAAACCCAGACATAGTAGGATTTAGCACATATATCTGGAGCATGCCTAGTATTAAAAAAATACTTCCTAATCTCCAAACAAAAATTGTTCTTGGTGGACCTCAGTGTACGGGAGTAGAAGAAGAATTAATGAATGAATTCCCAAATATTAACTATGTTGTTTCTGGTGAAGGAATAGTAACATTCAAAGAATTATTAGAAGTATTTGCTAAAGAAAAAAACATCACCGATGTCAGAGGAGTTAGTGGGAAAAATTTTAAAAATCCCTCTAGAGAAATTATAAAAAATTTAGATAGTATACCTTCCCCTTATGAAAGGATTTTTAGTGAAAATAAGGGATTAGAATGGATCGCTTATGAAACTTCAAAAGGGTGTCCTTTTGGATGTAAGTACTGTACTTGGGGTTTTTCAAAAGAGATGAGGTACTATAGCCTTCAGAGAGTGATAAAAGATTTGGATACTATCCTAAATGAAAAAAGCATAAAAAAAATTTATTTGTGCGATTCAAGTATATTGTACGATAAAGAAAGAGCAAAAAAAATACTAGGGTTTATTCGAGATAAAAATCCTGAAGTGTCCGTAAGATATGAGTTTGATGCAGTTCATTTGGATGATGAGCTAATCAGTTATTTAGTTTCTTTGAAAAATAATGAATTTAATTTTGGGCTTCAAAGTACTAATCCTTCTGCACTTAAAACTATGGGAAGAAGATTTAACAAAAAAAAATTTGAACAAAACTATCATAAGTTAATATCTAATAGTCAAAATTCCAAAATTACAATTGACCTTATTTATGGTCTCCCAGGAGATAACTATAGGGGATATGCTAACTCATTAGATTATGTCTTAACTTTTAAAGAAGTTAATTGGATCCTGACAAACCCCCTGATAATTCTCCCGGGTTCTGATTTTTATAAAGAAAGAGAAAAGTATGGAATAGTTTTAAGAGATAAGGAAAGCTATATCGTTTCAGAGAATGATACTTTTAGTAAAGAAGACATGGCCAGAGCAAGAAAATTGTCTTATCTAGTTTCTACTATTTATCTAAACAAAGATTTAAGATTAGCCCTGCAAGAATTTTCTGAGTTAAAGAATATAAACGCAACCAAAATGATTTTGGATTTTTTTGAAAATATTCCATTTGAGATAGTCCCAAATGAAGAATACCCTTTTATGATCCCTTCAAATGCTATTGACTTTAAAAAAAGAAACCAATCAATTGCTCAGACCATCGGTTTATTCCCAGAAATAGTCAATGCTTTTGATAAGTACAGTGAAAATCGTTTCCCTAACTTAATAAAAAATTATTCAGGAAATTATTCAGAGAGATATTATCAATTTAAAGAATTCTTGAAATAATAAAGATTTATAAATAAGAAAATCAAAAAAAATAAAATGGATAAAACATTTAAGACAGATTACGCAAAATATTATGATTTTTTTAATTGTAAGAAAGATTACTCAAAAGAAGTTGATTTTTTGGAAAAAGTTATAGAAAAATATGGAAGAAATCCAATCAAAAGTATTCTTAATCTGGGATGTGGTACTGGGAGACATGATGAACATTTGAGCCACAGGGGATACAATATAACTGGGTTGGATCTTTCTGAAGAGATGATAAATATTGCTCTATCAAGAAACATACCTGCAGTAGATTTTGTTGTTGGAGATATGACCTCGTTTAATTTAGAAAAAAAATACGATATAGCAATAAGTATGTTTGCGGCATTTGGATATTTAAACGAAAACATCCAAATAGAAAATTCTTTAAGAAGTATAAACCGTCATCTCAATCCCCAAGGGCTATTAGTAATTGAAGTATGGAATGGTTTAGGAGTAATGAAAGAACTTCCAAGTAGCAGAATAAAAGAATTTTCAAAAGAAGAAATAAAAATAAAACGGCAAAGCTTTCCAAAACTTGATTCATTAAATCAAAAAGTGGAAATAAAATTTCAGATAGAAATTTCTAAAAAAGAAAAAATAATTGACAAGTATGAAGAAAACCACAGTATGAGGTTTTTTTTCCCTCAAGAAGTAAAATATCTCCTTAATAAAAATGGTTTTGAAATGTTAAACCTCTGTGACACCTTTGATTTGGAAAAAAAAGTAAGTGAAAATTGCTGGAACATGGTAGTAATTGCAAAAAAAATGACTGATTTTTGAATACAGAATTGAATATAATAATGTTTAAAAGTGAAGATAAGATTTAATTTTAATGGTAAAAAGGGCTTTAATCACAGGAATTACTGGACAGGACGGAAGTTATCTCGCAGAATTTTTACTTGAAAGGGGTTATGAAGTTCATGGCTTGGTAAGGAGAGCGAGTACATTTAACCGAGAAAGAATAGAACATTTGAACAAAAGTTCAGACGAATATTTTGAAAGAGAGGGAGGAATTATTTTACACTATGCGGATTTAACTGATTCATCTTCCATTGAAAAAATAATTAAACAGATTATGCCTGATGAGATTTATAATCTTGGAGCACAAAGCCATGTAAGAGTTAGTTTTGATATCCCCGAAAATACCACAGACATAGTTGCCTTAGGAACGTTGAGAATTCTCGAAGCTATTAAAAATACTAATCCCAAAATTAGATTCTACCAAGCTTCTTCCTCGGAGATGTTTGGGAAGGTTTTGGAAATCCCTCAGTCTGAAAAAACGCCCTTTTATCCTAGAAGTCCATATGGGTGTGCAAAAGTTTATGCATATAATATCACTGTAAATTATCGTGAGTCTTATGGAATTTTTGCTTGTAATGGAATTTTGTTCAATCATGAATCTGAACGAAGAGGGGAATCTTTTGTTACAAGAAAAATTACTCGTTCTTTAGCAAGAATAAAATTTGGTATGCAAAAAGAATTGCAATTGGGAAATTTAGATGCTGAAAGAGACTGGGGACACGCAAGAGACTATGTTGAGGCAATGTGGTTAATGTTACAAAAAGACCAACCAGGAGATTATGTTATTGGAACAGGAGAGAAACATAAGGTTAGAGAATTTTTAGAAGAAAGCGCTAAACATTTAGGACTAAATATAAAGTCTAATGGCAAGGAAGGAATTGAAGAAGAGTACATTGATGAAAAAGGAAATATAATAATTAAAGTAAATCCCAGATATTTCAGACCAGCAGAAGTTGACCTTCTACTCGCAGACCCAACAAAAGCAAAAAAAGAATTGAATTGGACTCCGAAAATTTCATTTCAGGAACTGGTTAAATTAATGGCAGATTATGATTTGAGAATTGCAGAAAAAGAAAATGCACTGAAAGATAAAACTAAAATAATCGACGAGATAAAGAAAATTCTTAATGGTCCTCAATAAAATGATAGAAAAAATAGAAGAAGATGGAAATGTTTTAGCAATAGTTGTGAGGAGTGACTATCAGAAGGAAGGATTAAATTTTTTTACAGATGAAACACATTCCTTTCAGATTGGAATTCATGATGTCAAGAAAGGAAAAAGATATAGGGCACATAAATCTAAGCCTTTTAAAAAATTAGAAAACCTTAGAGCGAATAAAATTTATCTGATTCAAAGAGGGCTGGCAAGAGTAGATGTTTATAATAACAAAAATTTAAAGATAGTTGAAATTTTTCTTTATGGGGGAGATTTAATTCTATTCATTATGGGTGGACACGGAATAACTCTCATGGAAAACACAAAAATGATTGAAATAAAACAGGGACCTTATCGAGGGGTTGATGAGGACAAAATTTTCTTGGAGTAAAATGAGATTCAAAAAATTGTTAAAAAAACTAATTCCTGGGTGTGTACTTAATTTTTATCGGAAAGTAAATATGTCCGATTATAAAATTAAATATTTAGAAGAAGAAATAAAAAATAGATGGCTTAATGAGAGAGCTGAAGAATCAAAAAATCAGAAAGAAAATTTTAGAAGAAAGGAATTTAAAATATTTTCTCAAACGGGAGAAGATGGGGTTATTGATTATATTTTTAAAAAAATTGGAGTAAAAAATAAAAAATTTGTAGAAATTGGAATTGAAGACGGACGAGAGTGTAATACTGCAAATTTATCTCTAAATTTCGGATGGAGTGGATTGTTAATTGAAGCAAACAAATCTGATGCAGAAAAAGCAAAAAAATATTATTTAGGAAAACCAGTTAAGGTGATAAATTCGTTTGTTAAAAAAGAGAATATTAATGAAATTTTGAAAAGAGAAAATATCCTGGGAGAGATAGATTTGCTCTCAATAGATATTGATGGAAATGATTATTGGATTTGGGAAACAATAAATGAAATAAGCCCAAGAGTAGTAATTGTCGAGTATAATTCAACATTAAGAGGGAGGGATATAACAATAAAATACAATCCTGCCTTCTCTAGATTTACCAAAGAAAAAACGGGATATTATTACGGAACATCTCTTTCAGCATTAACAAAACTCGCAGAAAAAAAAGGATATGCTCTTGTCGCGTGTAATAGTTTGGGATTTAATTCTTTTTTCGTGAAAAAAAGCGAACTTAAGGGATTAAAAAAGCTGTCTCCGGAAGAAGCAGATTATAAAGGGATAAGCGATGAAGAAGTTAAAAAAAGATTTGAAAAAATTAAACATTTACCTTTCCAAAAAAATTAATGATACCGGTATGCAAACCTTGGTTACCTGGAAAAGAGAAAGAGTATATGAACAAAGCAATTGAAACAAATTGGATAAGTAGTTCTGGAGAATTCATTGAAAAATTTGAAAAGGATTTTGCTAAATATTGTGGTTCAGAATATGGTGTTTGTTGTTCTAGTGGTCTTGCCGCGTTGCATTTAGCTTGTGTTGCACTTGGATTAAAAAGAGGAGATGAAGTAATCGTTCCAACTTTTACTATGGCTGCTTCAATAAACGCAATAATTTTCACCGGGGCAACACCTGTTTTAGTCGACTGTGATAAAGAAACTTATTGTATTGATGTGAATCAAATTGAAAAAAAGATTACTCCAAAAACAAAAGCAATAATGCCAGTACATATTTATGGGCACCCTTGTGACATGGACGTAATAAAAGAATTAGCAAAAAAGTATAATTTGTCTATTATTGAAGATGCTGCCGAAGCACACGGAGCAGAATATAATGGAAAAAAAATAGGAACACTTAGTGATATAGGTTGTTTTAGCTTTTATGCAAATAAAATTTTAACGACGGGGGAGGGGGGAATGTGTGTAACAAATAATAAGGAACTTGCAGAAAAAATGAAAAGATTAAGAAATCATTCTTTTGATGTCCCAAGATTTATTCACAATGAAGTTGGATTTAATTATCGACTGACAAACGTGCAAGCAGCGATAGGGTGTGCTCAAGTAGAGAATGTAGAATTATTAGTAAATGCAAGAAGACTTGTTGGACTTAAATATAATAATTATCTAAGAGGAGTTAAAGGAATAACTTTACCGATGGAAAAGGAATATGCGAAAAATGTTTATTGGATGTACGGGGTTGTTTTAACCGATGAAATTAAAATGACTAAAGAAGAGGTTATGGAAAAATTAAAAGAAAAGGGTATAGAGACTAGAAGTTTTTTTATTCCAATGCATAAACAGCCAGCATATTACAATAAAACTGTAGAGAATGCTCCTGACTGTTTGGGTGAATTTCCCGTGGCAGATTATATTGGAAAGAGAGGATTTTACCTACCTAGCTCAAGTAATATATCTGAAGAAGAAATAAGACTTGTTAGTGAAACTCTTAAAAGTATTTTAGTTTTGTAGAAGTTTGGAACTTAGGAATTATGTCTAAAAAATCTTTTTTTTCTATTCCTTTTATTAAAAAAAGTATGGTAAAATAAATTATTCCCCCTAAGATAACTTCGGTAAATCCTTTAAAGACGTTCATAGTGGGATAAAAATAATTAAAGAAGTAAATTGCGCCACCCATAACTAAACTTGCGAAAAAAGGTTTAATAAGAAGTTTGAATCTGAAATTAATTTTTAGCTCTTTTTTGAAAATGAATAATCCAAAAAAGAAATAGAATGTCCAAGAGATAACTGTTGCTATGGCAACCCCAAAAGTAGCATAAAGCTCGGAAAGGGGTAATAGTAATTTAATAAATAATAAGTTTAAAACAAGATTAAGAACAAGAGAAGAAAGAGTTATTGCTGCTAATTTTTTTGCATAATTTCTTGCTGAAAGAAAATTAGCCATCATTCCCGAGATGGTAAACAAAAATATCAACGGAGAAAGGATAATTAAAATTCCTTCTGCGGGAAGATATTCATAACCATAGATTAGAACAAGAACGTACCTAGATAAAATTATCATTCCAACAACCAAGGGAATAGTGATTATTGAAAGGGCATTTAAAATTTTATCAAAAAATGGCTGAAGATTCTGTTTATTAACTTTGGCAAAAACATTTAAGAAAACACCCGTAAAAGAAAGAAGGCCCGCTAAAGAGATGACAAGAGTTATTGCTGAACGATAAAATCCTACAAAATTATTTGGAAGAAAAATTCCAAGAATAATTGTATCAAAATAAGAGAAAAAAACACCAGACAAACTTGCAATAGTTAAGAAAAAAATAAAATGAAGTATTTGTTTTTTTTCTTTTTTAGAAAGGTTTACCTTACTTTTTTCTGAGAAAGAAAAGAGATTTTTACAGAAAAAAACCAAGATAAAAAAAATGAACAAGGCACTAAAAACCGAAGATAAAATCGCACCAGATAGATATAACCCCTTCCTTAAAACTAGAAATGCTGAAAAAACAAAAGAAATTCTTAATACCTGAAAGATTATTTCTTTGAAGGTAATTAAATCAACTCTATTTTTTATGTAAAGTAAAGATTCAAAAAAACCATCAATAGATATAAGAAATATGTAAAAACTAAGAAATATTAAAAGTAAAAACAATTCAGGTTTATGAAAAAGAAAATTTGAAAGAAAGTAAGAAGTAACTAAAAGAGAAATTGAAGAAATTAATGCGACCTTTATTTTTAGTTTAAGAAAATATTTCAAAAAAGAATTAACTTTTTTCCCATTAGAAGTAATCTCTTGGGAAATGTATCTTATTGTTGCACTATTGATACCCAAATCAGCAAAAGTTACAAAAACGATTGCTACTGAAAAAGCAAGGCTATACAACCCAAAACCATCTGGGAGCAAATATCTTGCAAGGATAATTGTTAAAATAAGTCCCCCAATTTTCGCAAGTAATGTCGTCGTGAAACTCCAAAAACTACCCTTAATTAACTCATTTTTCAAGGGAGTTTTATTTTCCATAAAGAGATTATGCTTTTTTCTTATTTAAACTTATCAATAACTATTTCTAGCAACAACGAAAACACTCACACCAAAAGGAAAGTTTTTTGTTTTTAGAATCTTATTCTCAAAAGATAATATTTTTATCAGAAACCAATTCAGGACAGGATTAGGAAGATTTAATTGATTTTTAGAGAATTTTGGATTTTTAAAAAACAATCTTAGCAAAAGTGTCGGGAAAAAAAGAAAAAAATTCCAAAAAGAACTCTTTTCAAGAAAGAATCCATTTGAGATAAACAAATGAGACAAATTCTGAAGAGTATATCTTTTGAAATGTTTATTTAATATGTCGTGATTACTCCAGAGAAATTTGAATGCAGGGACAAAACAGATTATTTTTCCCTGAGGTTTAAGATGATTTTTCCAAGAGGTTATTGCTTTATTCTCATCAGATAAATGTTCAAGAACATCAGAAGCGATAATAACATCAAATTTTTTATTTATCTTAAGATTTTGTGCATCACCAACAAAAAAATTAGAAATACTTTTTCTTTTTTTAGCTAAAGTTATTGCATCTTGACTAATGTCTGTTCCAGATAAATTAACAAATCCTGATTTTTCAAGATCATAAAGCAACTCTCCACCTGAACAACCAACATCTAAAATTAAGGAATCTTTTTTTATTTTCCTCATTAAAGAAAGAACCATTTCTCTCCTTGAAACAAACCACCAATGATTTTTTTCAAGAGAATGATATTTTTTTTCAAAGTTAGTTTCCATATTAATTTTTGTTCCAGACAGAGAGAATAGAATAGTCCTTTATTTTTTCAAATCCTTTTGGAACGTCAGTTAAATTTTCTTCCTTAAATGAAAGAGCATAATCTATCTCAGAATAATTTGTTAAATCATTGGGGTTTTTCCCTATTCCACCCCCAATCCAGATATATCTTCTTTCATTTATCTTAGGTAAAAAAATCAACTTCTTCGAAAAAATATCCGTCAAATTGAGATAGTACATAGAATAGTCTTGGATACTCACAAACTCTTTAATTTTATCCCCCCAATAGATATGAGCTAGTTTTTGGTAATAGTCAGGAATCCCTAAGACCAGATAAAGTTCTTCTGAGGGGTAATCTTTTGTTATCTGATTCAAATCAGTTTTTATTAAGTCAGGTTCAAAAGAATTTGTTAAAGTATATGAATTTTTTTCGGTTAATACAGAAGTAATATCTGCATAATTTGTTTGATTAAAAGAAAAGAATATTTGTAAAATGGTTGGAATTATAAAAATAAAAGAGATAAGGATAAAAGTAGTTAACTGTTTTTTAAACTGAATTTCATTCAAATTTCTTGATATTAAAACAATAATAATTGGAATTATTGCGAGGGTGTACCTTATTTGTGGATTGATAAAAATTAAAATCAAACAAACGGATAAAAAACCCAGGGTTTTTTTATTGTCGAAAAAGCTGTCTTTTTTATAACTTCTCCAAAACAAAAAAGGAATAGAAATAAAAATTAGAAAAAAAGTAATAAAATTGGTCCAAATCCCGGAAGTATAAGAAGAACCTCTGCCAAAAAGAAAAGCATTTGAAAGAGTACCAAAAAAACTTTTTAAGATTGAAAAAAAAGGAAATCCAAATAAAGAATAATCTAAGATTAATCTTGGAAGAAGACCTATTAGAATAAAAAACAAAAGAAAGAACAAATGAGATAATTTTTTGTCAAACATAAACCAGATTATCAAGAAAGAACCAAAAAATAAAATTGTATCCCAGAAAGCAAAGCTTAATCCAAGAAAAATTCCGGCAAAGGCAAGATTTTTTATTTTGTCGTCGTGAGAATATTTCTCAATGAAATACCATGACCATAAAAGAAAAAGAGAACTTATCTGAATAGGATTTATCCAGGGGGCCATATACCAAACTGTTGGAGCAAAAGCAATAAGCCAGAACGCATTTTTTTCCTTACCTGAAATAAAATAAACAGAGATAACAATTAGGGCGATTAGAATAATACTAAAAATTTTAAAAATAAAATAAGAGTCAAATATAAGAAAAAAGTGAACTAAATAACCATAAAGATAAGAATGAGAGCTTCGAATATCTGCAGAATAGTCTCCAGCAAAATATCTTGCAGTATCAGAATAATCACTTAAATCTGTTGAACCATAATATTTAGTAAATAAAGTAACAACTAAAAGAAATCCAATTAAAGCAATTAAGATAAATTTTTTATCAAATTTTAATTTTTTCATTTTCAATAAATTGTTTGTACCAAATTTGGAAAGTTAATAAAGACCAAAGCTGTCTTGAATAAAAAAGACGGGAATTTTTAAATCCTTTTAAAATTTTATCAAAATAATTTGGATTGAATATTCCTTGAGACTTAAGATATTTTTCTGAGAAGAGATCTTTCCTCAGTCCACTTAGCTCTGATTCTAACCAGTCATTTATTGGAACAAAAAAATGCTTTTTCTTTCTATTTGCCGTCGGCTTTGGTACAAGATTTGGAAATGAATTTCTCAGAATAAATTTATCTTTATTAAATCCTTTAAGTTTAAATCTTTCTGGAGCTCTTGACATTAAAGCAACAAGATTGTTATCTAGGAACGGGACTCTACCTTCGAGACTAAACGCCATAGCATTTTTGTCTAATTTCATGAGAAGATCTTCAACCATACTTCCATTAAAATCAAAAGCCATACAATGATTCAAAATACTTTTTTTGTTAAAATCTTTTTCAAATTTTTCATAAAGATTTAGTGGTTTAAAATTGAGTAATTCTTTTTTTTCTTCTTCATTAAATAAAGAGACTAGATTCAAATATTGATTAGAAAGTTTGTCTGACGATAAAAACTGATTAAATCTGTCTATCCCTTTCTCACCCAGTTCAGAAGCAAAACGAAATCCAAAATTTAGCAGATTAGGGGGAATTTTTTTAGATATAGAAGAAATAGGATTTGCAAAATGTTTGATGTTTTTGATTAATAAATTATTTCTCATTTTCATAAATTTGTATTGAGGATATCCCCCAAAGATTTCATCCGAACCCTCACCGGTAAGGACGACTGTTACAAATTTTTTAGTGTATCTTGAAAGAAGAAAGGTAGGTATTGAAGTTGGATCAGACATAGGTTCATCAAGATGATAAATTATTTCTGGAAGAGATTTAATTGAATTTTGGTTAATAATCAATTCATGATGATTTGTTCCAAATTTTTCAGAGAGATATTTTGCCTCGTTGAGCTCATCATAAGAATTATTGAAACCCACTGAAAAAGTTTCAACTGGTTTTTCAGAGAATTGACTCATTAATGAAACAATAGTCCCAGAATCAACACCTCCCGAGAGAAAGGCACCATAGGGTACATCTGAAACCATTTGTTGTCTTACTGATCTTTCTAAATCTTCTTTTAATTTTGAAGAAAAATAACTAAAAGATAAATTTTCCTGAGAAAAAGAAAGAGCCCAATAATTTTTTTTGAGAATAATCTTTTTAGAAATTAAATCAAAGATTAAATAATTTCCAGGTAAAAGTTTTTTTATTTCTGAGAAAAAAGAGTTTTCCGATGTGTTCGCCCTAAAACTTAAAAAATAATTAAGAGGAGAAAGATCAATTTGTTTGAAAAATAGGGGTGATTCAAGAATACCTTTTATCTCAGAACAAAAAATAAAATTTTTATTCTTAAGAGAGTAATAAAGAGGTTTAATCCCAAAACGATCTCTTGCTAAAAAAAGCTTTTTTGATTTTAAGTCATAGATACAAAACGCAAACATTCCATTCAGTTTTTTTATGCAGTTAACCCCCTCTTCTTCATATAAATGAATAATTACCTCAGTGTCAGATTCGGATTTGAAGACGTGTCCTTTTTCCAAAAGATTTTTTTTCAATTCTAAAAAGTTATAAATCTCTCCATTGAAAGTTATCCAAATAGTTCCATCTTCATTTGACATTGGTTGTTTCCCATTTGAAGAAAGGTCTAAAATTGAAAGTCTCTTGTGTCCAAGAGAAACTTTTCCATCTAGAAAAGTACCAAACCCATCCGGTCCCCGATGATTTATTTTCTTAAGAATTTTTTTCAAAAGAACCGAATCATCCCAGTTAAAACCTGTTATTCCACACATTTTAATTTGTAATTTTTTTAATACTATAAATTTGCTTAGTAGAAAAATAAGAACGAGTTATTATCTCCGACAAAAATCCAAAAATAATAAATAAAAGCCCAGTTAACCCCAAAACTGCTGAAAGCATAAGTAACGGACCTAACGACAAAACTCCCAGCACGAATGATTTGATTATCTGTTCAAAGAGAATTATTACTGCAAGCACCCATTGATAAATTCCAAGTCTACCAAAGAAATGTAGTGGTCTGTTTGAATAAGTCGCCCAAAATTTTAAATAAAACAAATCTAAAATTCCATTAATACCTCGCCTAAAACCATATTTTGTTTTACCAAATTTTCTTTGTCGGTGATTAACTTTTATTTCACCAATTTTGTATCCGCGGATAAAAAGATAAGCAGTAATATATCTATGGAGTTCGCCGAAAAGTTCCATATCGTTTAAACATTCTCTTTTGTAAATTTTAAGAGAACAGCCGTAATCATGAAGTTGATCGCCAATAAGTTTTTTTCTGAGAAAATTCATCATCTTTGAAGAAATTCTCTTGAAAAATTTGTCTTTTCGATTAAAACGCCACCCTGAGACGACATCATAACCTTCAGACAACTTTGCAATGAGTGAGGAAATATCTTTAGGATCATTTTGCAAATCACCATCGAGAGTGACGATTAAATCTCCAGAACAATTATCAAAACCAGCTTTCAATGCTGGAGTCTGACCAAAATTTTTACGAAGATCAATAAACTTCACGTTTTTATCTTTTTGAGAAAGTTCTGAAAGCAAATTAGAAGAGTTGTCTCGAGAACCATCATTTACAAAAATTATTTCATAGTTAGTTATTTTTTTATTTTTCTTGAGGAGTTTTATTTCATCCAAAATTTCAGAATAAAGGGGAATAATACTCTCGGACTCATTGTAAACTGGAACAATAACTGACAACTTAACCATTGAAATAATTAAAGAAAGGGGTTTAATAACTTTCTGATACTAGTATATAGGTTTCTTATTTTTGTTTCTCAAGAAAACGTAAATCGGTGAAAGTTTGAATCCAATAGGAATTCCATAATAAAGAAGATGGCAATAATCTAAGAATAAGTGCAAAAGAACTCCAAGAAAGACAAACTTTATTATTGGAAAGAAAATAGAAAAAACCCAAAGTAGAATAAGAAACTCGATGCCATGAAAAATAAAAATTGGCCAAGAATATTTAATTTTTTCTTTTTTTGGTAAATGAAGCCAAAATTCTCCCTTAAGAAACCAGGAAAATGCCTTAAATGGATTAAAATTTTTTGTTTTTACCGAATAATAAAGCATGTGATCGGCGTCGATAAAAAGAGAAGAAAGAAATAAAAGAGAAAGTCCAAGGATACCTATTTTAGGGAACAGAAAAAATAAAAGAATACAGAAAAGAATAGAAAGGAAAAGATGAGATTTAGGGAGCATCTTATTCCTCGATTCGTTTTAATATGTCGGCAAACGCTGGACGAGTAACTAAAATTCCGACAGAAACCCCCAGAATTGTAGTGAGGGCAAATCCACGTAGTAAACCTGCACCTGCCCAGAAAAGAGGCAGCATTGCAGCGAATATTGTGAAAAAAGCACCAACAATAATGAAAAGTGCACGTTTAATTTTGTCCTTCAAACTTGTTTGTTCTTCAGAAATAGATTCATCAATAATAACTATCTGATCATTAACACCTGTACCCATACCAGCAATTATTCCTGCAATAGACGGAGCATCGAGGTTCCATTTTATTAAAGCAGCAATTCCGAGAGTAATAATTGCCTCAGATAAAACAGTTAAAATTACTGCAAGAGTTATTTTTATACGTCGATATTTTATAAAAAGAACAACACAAACGATAATGAAAACAATCAATCCAAGATAGATTAAATTTTTTGTAAATTCTTTACCCAGACTTGGTGAAGCAGAATCTAATTTTACTATTTCTAACTTGTAAGGTAAACTTCCAGTGATTAAAATTGTTTGAAGTTTGTTCATAGAATTTTTAGCATCATTGTAGGCATCTTCTTGTGTTGCACCTTTTCCTGAACCTGAAATTTGAATCTGGGTTGTTACTCTACCTTTTAATTCTGCACCGATAAATAAAGAATCAACTTCTTTGTCGTCGAGAATAAGGTTTAATTTTTCTGAAAGATATTTTGGGTTTGACGAATCAAGTGAAATGTTTTGAGTTATTTGGGCATGTCTTTTTGCTGCTGATTCACTAAGATAAACACTAAAACGGAAATTACAAAAGTAAGTTCCTGAAGAATCTTTTTGACAATTTTCTACGCCAGCACAAGTTGCATCATTTCTACAAACTGAAGTTACGTCTCTTTCTCCACCAATGAATACAGTTTCATTTCCAACTTTTGCCTCGAATTTTCCTTGCTGCCCAACTAATTCTCTTAAATCATCAGGAGTTATCCCGGCAACTTCAATAAGCAAGAAAGTATTTCCACCCAAATCCGAAACTGGGCGAACGCTCACGTCGCTGATACCAAAAACATTAAGACGATTTGAGGTTACAGCAACTAAATCTGAAATTTCATTTGAATTCAAAGAAACGTTCGCCGGACGAATCATTGCTCTTGCACCACCACTCAAATCAAGTCCAGTCTTGAGATTTGTTTTAGGAATATTTTTTACTGAAACCCCGATTGAACTATTTGTTAAGAAAATTATTCTTTCTTTTTCAGTTTGAATGTCAAATTTCTTTGATCCTTCAGATTCAACGACGCTGTTTATTGTATTAAAGAAATCATCAGAATTTTTTATTGTAACCCCATTTATTTCTGAAATAATCATTCCTTTTCTTAATCCTTCACTAAAAGCAACTGAAGAGGGATTAACTGAAGTAACCATCACACCACTTGAAAAAGTAAATAAGGGAATTATAATTAACAATAAAGCGATTATAACTAATGAAAAGATAAGCATATTTTTTGATTTGATAAAAGTTAAACTCACCGGAATTGAAATTACTAAAATACCGACGAGAGCTATGTATGGTCCCGGAAGATTTAAGACAGACATTAATGCAAAAGAAAGAACAAAAACCAAAACCCAAATACGCCAAGTTAGTTTCATTTTATTCCTTTCTTGTCACAATACCATTTAATTATTCCTGCGTTGGTTAACCATGTATTGACTAAATCCGCAAAAAGACCCAAAGCTAAAATAAAAAATATTTGACGGAAGGAATCGGGAAGACCTGTTACAATAAAAAATGCAGGAAGAATAGCAACAAGAGCAGTCATCGTCATAAATGACCCTGTTTTGAATGCCCCAAAAATTCTTTGATTTAATGTTCCTTCAGATTTTTTTAGTGCACGAGTTGTTAATAAAATATCTGTGTCTACAGAATAACCAATAAGCATAAGGAAAGCAGCAATACCTGCCGTAGAAAGTTTAATTCCAAGAAAATTAACCAACGCAAGAGCCATGACAATATCAGCAAACGCAGCGAATATAACTGCTATGCTTGGAACAAACGTTCTAAAGAGAAAAAATATTACTAAAGACATAAGACAAAATGAAATCAAAAGAGCAATAATTAATTGATGATAAAAATTATTACTTAAAGATGGGCCTGAAAATTCAATACTATAATTTTCCTGAGTCAATTTAAACCCAAGTATATCTTCGACTGCTTTCTCAAGTTCTTCTGGCGGAGCGGAACTCTCGATAATAAATGCAATATTTTTTCCTGAAGAGATATCTGAAAGTTTTCTAAACGAAACATCACCTAGTTTTAGTTTCAATTGAGATTCTAATTTAGTTGTGTCTATATCTCCTGTTAAAGTGAGAGTAGTTCCACCAGACAAACTAACATCACGAATGATAAAATCACCAGTCCTGAAATAAAAAAATCCAAGATAAATAACTGAAAGGAGCAAGATGATTAACGGAATCGCTAAAAGAATTTTGTAATTTTTGTCGTAATTAAAATTTTTAAAAAAACTTTTTTTCTCCTCTTTACTTTGAGAGTTTGTTTCAGAGATGGTTGATGAATTTTTTTCGTCCATGTTATTTAAAGCCAAAACATTTTCCTTTCTTAAACTTTCCTAAATCTATGCGCCGGCGGGATTGAAATCTTTTGGGATTTTCATCGTAGAAGTTTCAATTTGAAACCTTGGGGTGAGCCCGTCTGGAAAATGTTTTATGCGCCGGCCGGGAGTCGAACCCGGACAATCTGCTTGGAAGGCAGATATTCTACCGCTAAACTACCAGCGCTTCTTAAATAAATTAATTCATACAGGGGTTTTAAAGATTACTGTGGGAGAAAAATCAAAACATGATAGGAAGGATTTGAAATAAAAAGAATCAAGGTTCTTCTTATAACATCTCCTTTTCGTGAGGTTGATTTAATCAAATCCTTTTCAACGCGCTAGGAAGGATTTGAACCTTCGACCTTTGGGTTAGGACCCCACTGCTCTATCCAGGCTGAGCTACAAGCGCATCTAAAAATTACTGAAAAAGAGATTATTAAATTATTGTAATCTCTTATTTAATAAAAGGCAAATACTCAAAATTTATATAACTAAAAATAAATAAATAAACTATCATGCGGGGATGCCGGATCGGTCAAACGGGCGAGATTAAGACTCTCGTGGCCTTGTGCCTACAGGGGTTCGAATCCTCTTTCCCGCATTCAAAAAAAAATTAAAGAAAAGTTTGCAAAAACGAATTTTCCACGAAAATTACAAACTTCTCAAAAAGAGCATTTTGAAAATTCCTTTGGAAAACGAAAACTTAGAATTACTCAAACTTCTCTAAAGAAAGTTTTATAAAGGTATTAACTTTGGAAAAATTGAAGACGGTCATAGTGGGTTGGAAACACCTGTTCTCATTCCGAACACAGAAGTTAAGCTTCCCATGTTGACGGCAAGTAGTGTCGTAGTGATGCGAAACCATCAAGCTGTCTTCTTCATTTTCCTTTTATGAAAAATTTTAATAGTACCCTACCTTATGAAAATTATGGATCAAGATATTTTAACAGCAATAATAGTAATTCCTTGAATAATAATCTTAATTCTAATTTGGGAAAAATGGAAAAAGAGAAAGATAAAAATCTCCCAAGAAGCTTTAAAGAAATAAAATCAATAAAAGTACAATCTCATTATGAGCAAAATAATTTTGGAGAATTAAAAAAGTCAAATTAACTTTTTTTAAACTTAGCAATCAATTCTACCAAATCTGTTTGTCCAAGGAAAACGCTTCTACAACAGAATCTTTCGAAACCTAAATCATCTAAAACTTTTTTTGGAAGTTCTCCTTCAGAAACACGTCTCTTGTATTCTTCCCACAAGTGAGCAATTGGTTTACCACAAGAAAAACATCTTACTGGAATTATCATAGTAATACTCGAAAAAACTAGTTTTTAAAGTTTTTGATAAGCTTTTTTAAGAAAATTTTGAAAGATTAAAAGCTGATTCATTTTTTGAAAAATTCTCTCAAAGAATATTTATTAAAAAAAATATAGAAATACTTATAAACGAAAAAAAATTTGAGTAGGGAAAAGGATGGTGTAAAATGTCAAAAAAATGTGTTTATTGTCGAGGCGGAATAAATGATGACAGATCAATTGATGTTTGTGATAGATGTGGAGTTGGTGTCTGGGGAGAAAAAATGTTCAAGACGATTGTAAGAAATATGGACAATGCAAATAGTAAGGGAGACCTTTGCTCAACAAATACTCAACCTTCAATAGAATGAGTTATCGTCGGAAATTAAGCAAGAGAAGTGCGATAGGTTTTTAAATAGTGTATTTCTGATTTATTTATGGTTAACAAGAAAAAAAATTTGAGAGCAAAAGGTAAGCTAAAATTTAGCCGAGCTTTTCAAACTTTAAACAAAGATGATTTTGTTGCGGTAGACATAGAAAGGTCAGTTGCATTTTCTTTCCCGGAAAAATTACAAGGACTTACTGGAACGATAAAAAAAAGAAGAGGACATTCATATGAAGTTTTGATAAAAGACATTGCCATGCCAAAAACATTTATAATAAATCCAATTCATTTAAAAAAAATTATTGGGAGTAAAAAATGATTAAAGAAAGAAGAGCATTGGGTTTAGCCGAGACAGAAGAATACCTCGACAACAAAAAGGAAAAGGATAAAGAATTTAGCCAATTTATCAAAAAATTTACTAGTCTATCATATAAAGAAGCAAAAGAGTTACGAAAAGAATTAGAAAATATGGATTTAATAAAATTGAAGGAAGAGCATATTGTAAAAATTGTTGAACAGCTTCCAGAGAATTCTGTAGATTTGAATAAAATCTTAAATGGTGGCAATTTGGATGAGGAAGAAGCAAATAAAATAATTCAAGTTGTTAAGAAATTTAAATAGGAGTGACGATGAAAGAAGAATATGCAATAATATTAGAATATCTGCCGAATGGATATCCTCTCGAGAGAAAAATGATGCCCATAGCTCAAGCGTTGGGAGAAAAAAATCTTACTCTTTTAGAATTAGTCCCCCGAAAAGGAATTGTTCTAGAAGCTGGACAAAAAGTTTACATTGGAGAAAATAAGAGAGATGAAATTTATTACATTTTAGGAAGATTACAAAAAGAAAAACTTACTGAAGAAGCAAAAAGACAACTTGATGAAATTGTTAGTCGAATTGTAAAAGAAAGAGAAAAAGAATTTATCGAATTTTTTAATAAGTCCGACGCTATAAATAAAAGAGTTCATCAGATTGAATTGCTTCCGGGCATTGGAAAAAAACATATGCAGGAAATAATAAAGCAAAGAGTTATAAAGCCTTTCTCATCATTTGAAGAGATGAAAGAAAGAATTCCCGGAATACCTTATCCAGAAAAAGCTGTTGAAAAAAGAATAATTCAAGAATTAACCAACGACGAAAGATACAATTTATTTACAAAATAAAATGGACGAAAAAAATAAAAAAGTAGAAGAAGTAAAAGTAGTAAAAAAATCATTTAATCCTCATGAAAAAAAAGTAGATGAGGGAAGATTAATCAGAATTTTATCAAAAGATGTTCCAGGAAACATGACTGTGTATGCTGGACTAACAAGAGTGAAAGGAATTTCTTGGAGTCTTTCGAATGCAATATGTAAAGTGTTTAAAATAGATAAGAAGAAAAAAATTATTGAACTAACCTCACAAGATATAGAAAAAATTTCTGAGTTTGCTAAAAATCCTAAAGTCCCAAAGTATTTAATGAATAGAAGAAATGATTTAGAAAGTGGAGAAGATAAACACCTTATTGGAACTGACTTAGATTTACAAACAGAATTTGATATAAAAAGATTAAAGAAAATAAAATCTTACAGAGGATACAGACATCTTCATGGTCAACCTTCGAGAGGACAGAAAACTAGAAGTCACTTCAGAAAAAATAAAACTAAGGGAGTTGGAATAAAAAAGAAGAAAGCAGCAAAGGAGGAAAGAACCACTGTATAAAATGAAAAGGAAACATAAATCTTATTCCAGACCGAAAAGACCTTTTGACAAAGGAAGAATAGATGAAGAAAATATCATCAGAGAAAAGTTTGGACTAAAAACTAAAAGAGAAATTTGGAAAGCAGAAGCAAGAGTAAAAAAAATAAGAGAAAGGGCAAAAAGTTTGATTTCCTCATCAGATGTTGAACAAAAAAAATTATTTGATCAGCTCAGTTTAATCGGGTTAAAGGTTAGCACTATTCCGGAAGTTTTATCTTTAACTAAAGAAGATTATTTAACTCGAAGACTTCAAACAGTTCTAGTCAAAAAAAGATTAACCACGACGATGAAAGCTGCAAGACAACTTATAACTCATAAAAAAGTTTTAGTAGATGGAAAGATTGTAAGTGTACCTTCGTATGTTGTGCCAGTTAATCTTGAAGAAAAGATAAGTTTAAGAGTAAAGAAAAAAGCACCAAAAAAACAGGAGGAAAGTAAAGATGAGTGAAGAGATTCCCGAAGCAATTGAAGAAGAAAATACTATTGAAGAAAGAAAGGAAAAAAATAAAAAAGAAGTTGAAGTTATTATGAATGTTTATTCTTCGTTTAACAATACAATAGTTCATGTTACAGATATGTCAGGAAAAACTATTACAAAAGTTACCGGAGGAATGACAACAAAGTATGATAGATTAAAAGCAAACCCAACGGTTGCAATGTTTATTGCAAAGAGAATTGCTGGAGAATTGAAAGAATTAGGTGTAAAGAATATTTACATTAGAATAAGAGCAGCGACGGGAAACCCCTCCCCTGGGCCTGGAGCAAATTCAATTATGAAAAGTCTTTCAAAAGATGGATTCAAGATAATTAATATTTTAGACACAACTAGATTTGCAAGAGGCGGGCCAAAGAAGAAGGGAGGTCGAAGAGGAAGAAGAGTTTAAACTTCATCCAAAAAAACCTTGTAGGTTTAGAGGAAGAAGAGTTTAAAAATCAAATTTGATATAGTATAAAATGAAAAAAATTTATTCAAACGACGACCAAATTGTTTTTTCCGTAGAAGTGGAAGAGAGTTTAATGAATGCTATAAGACGAAGTGTAATGAGAATTCCAATAGTTGCAATTGACGAGGTTGAGATTGAAAGAAATGATTCTCCATTGTATGATGAAACTCTTGCTCAGCGAATGGGATTAATTCCATTAAAAATGAATAGCACTGTAAAAGAGGGAAAAGAATTTGAACTGAAACTTG
>Ga0208375_1000751_pt1 | contig 42354 bp, 47 predicted proteins | sample RifOxyD1_FD_184038 | JGI IMG/M metagenome (GOLD analysis project Ga0208375, IMG submission 184038) | Soil microbial communities from Rifle, Colorado - Rifle Oxygen_injection D1 (SPAdes) | ecosystem: Environmental > Terrestrial > Deep subsurface > Rock core/Sediment | place: Rifle, Colorado... | reverse complement strand
AAAAGCAAATAATGATAATATAGAAAATAAGAATATTAATAATATTTTTTTCATAATTTATGGATAAATTTTATCTTTATATATTAAAAATATAAGTTTTAAAAATTTTTTAATATTTAAATTTTAAATTACCAGAATTATAAATTCTATAAATATTTCTTTCTAACATAATTTCATGTTCTGATTTGGTTTTATCATATCCTTCTTTAATTAAAATATCTTTTCTAAATCCAAATCTATGATATCTAATACCATCAATTACGTAATAATAATTTGGTTCTGTTTTATGAATAAATTTGAATCCCAATATTTCATATAATTTACCATTAGAATGACTTTTATCAGCATATGTAGTTATTTCTTTAAAATCATAATTCTTAATAAAATATTTAAATAATTTAGATGAACCTCCAATTATATTTGTATTTAGTTTATTACAAAATCTTAACATTTCCCAATCATTTTCATTTGATGTTTGACCTAATGGTTTTCTTGTTTTACCAAAAGTCATTAAACTAACTAATTCATCTTTATAAAATAATCCTATTTTAATAGATGATCCTATAAATCCCTGGATATGATTTTTATTTAAAAATTCTCTGACTAATTTATTATCTGTTATTTCTTTTACTTCTGTTTTTCTTGCATATATTTTATTTGGTGTTTTACCTAATTTATTTAATATCATTGATTTAACTATATCTTGTTTATAAATCCAATCATCTTCGTAAATGTGTATAAGCTGAATATTTTGTTTTTCACATAATTCAGTTTTCTTTTTATGATAATCATTAGGTTTATTTAATTCATTATGCCAATAAACACCATTAAATTCGAATGCTAATTTTAAATCAGGTAAGTAAATATCTAATTCATAAGGTTTAATTAAATTTCTATCATTAATAATAATTTCGTTACTATAATTTTCTTTTATAAAATTATTAAATTGATGTTGTAATCCTGATATATTTTTAGAATTTATTTTATTACATTTATTACATAATATTGTTTTATATTTTAATCTATGATATAATAAACTTGGTTGTATATTAAAGATATGATTTTTATTATTATCACATTTTATTTTATAATAATCATCGTTTATAGAAATAATATTTATATTTTTATTATTATATTTTTGAATTATATTAATTTTTCTTGTATTTTTAGATTTTGTGGATATATTAATATTATTTAATGGATTTTCATAACCATATAGTTTTATATTAGTTTGTTTTATTTTTTTCTTAATATCATCATTTAATAGAGATGTTTTAAATCCATATTTCTTTTGACTAGTTTTTTCAGTTTTTTTTCTTATATTTATATTTTGTTGAACATAATTGACACCATATTTATTTATATTTGTTTTTTTTCTTTTTTCTTCTATTAGTGATTTTTCTTCAATAGATTTATTTTTATAATTTTTACGTATTTTTTCTTTAATATTATCAGATTTAGATGGATTATCTACACCATATTTATTTAAATTTGTTTTTTTTCTTTTTATAAAATTACAATCTTTACAATAATATGGAGTTGTTTTATTATTTGTTATTTTGTTATAATCACAATTTTTTACTTGTTTTTCTATTCCACAATTATCACATTTACATAATAATTCTATTTTACTATATTGTGTTAAATATTCTATAGAAATATTTATTATATCATTAATCTTAATATTATTAAAATTATTATCTTTTAAATAGCTTATATTTCTTGTATTTACTCTTAAATCTATATTTTTTGTAATTATCATTTTAAAATATGATATCGGTGTTTTCCCGAATATATGTTATATATAAATATTTAATATAAAAGTTCAACATAACCTAATAATATTATCTGTTTTTAGGATAAGGTAAATTTATTAATTTAGGATTTAATAATTCAAATTTATTTTTTAAAATTTTTGTTTCTTTTTTATTTTTACCTAATATATAAATATATTTATGTTTTTTTGATGATTTTCTTTTAATGCTATAATTTAATGTTTTTTTAGATTCTGATAATAATAATATTTTAATTTTTATTGGCATATTATCCCATAATAATGTATATTTTTTATTCCAATTATCCTGCCATTCTATATTATTACTTTTACATATTTTTTTATAAAATGATAATTTTCTATAATTTCTACCACTTGTCCATCCTAATTTATAATTATCTAAATTAAAATAAACATAATCAGAACCATAATTTTGTCCTAAATATATAAAATTACAAGCTTGATATATTGTTCCTAATTCTTTTGCTTCTGTATCAGAATATGCACTAAATAATCTAAATTGTGTATTATTAACCATCCATCTAATTGACCACATTACTAAAAAACTTCCTATGTTTTTTGGTGTCCAATATGCACTAGCACCTCTACTTATTAATTTTTCTATATTTTTTGTATCATTTCCTAATACTTTAGAAAATGAATTAGGTGTGGACATAATAATAACCGATGCTATTTCCCCTTTATATAATGCAACAAATCTATGAGTAGGTCTATTTGGCATTTTACCTAGCCATTCATATTTTTCAATAAATTTTACTATTTTTTTACACATAATAATATCTGATTTATCAATATATTTAATTTCAAAATCAGATATTTTTAATTTTTCAAAAATTTCTTGTTTATTATCCATTTTTATTTTATACTGATAACAAACATCTTCTTGTGAGTATAATTTATATTTTATTAAATTATCAAATACATTATAATTTTTATCTATTATAAATAGAAAATTAAATCCATTTTTTATACAATATTCTTTTTTAGATATATTTCTTTCTTTATGCATATTATACCACCTACTAGATTTAATTTCTATTATTAAATTTAAATCTGATATATAGAAATCAGGATAATAGATATGTTCTATATCATTAAATATGTATTTAATGGATTTTCCTCTTTTTATATTAATTATATCATAATAATTATCTAAAAAATCTTTTTCATATGTTCCCTGATAATATAGTTCGGTATCTTTATATTTATTTATTTTTAATCCTGATTTTAATACTTTATTAAAAATTTCATCAATATGCATATGATGTTTTACACCGTATTTTTCATATATTATATTAACTAATTTTTGTTTTATTATATCATTTTTCATTGGATTATCAAAACCAAATTTATTTAAACAAGTATTTTTGAATTTTAATCTATTATTATATTTATCATCATTATGATTTTTTAATTTAGATGTTTTTATTTTATTTTTTATTTTGTCGTTTTGTAATACATATTCAGTACCATATATTTTTAAATTTGTTTTTATCCATTTTTCTTTTATATCATCTGATTGTAATGGATAGACAACATTATATTTTTCAATCATTGATTTTTTAGATTTTAATTTAAAATTATTTGTTTTCATATATGAATCTTCACCATATTTTTTTAATGATGTTTGTTTTATCTTATCTTTAACTAAATTAGATTGTGTATAATGTTCTACTCCATATTTTTCTAATGATATTATTTTGCATTTATCTTTAAATTCATCTGTTTTATTATAATGTTCTACTCCGTATTTTTCTAATGATGTATCTATAGTTTTTTGTTTAGAACATTTTGATGAACAACCATAATAATTATATTTTTTAATATTTCTTGTGTATGAAACATATGTTATATCTTTAACTTTACCACATATATCACATTTTACTTTTATTTTTGTTTTTGATTGTTCTGGCAAATGTATAGGTTTAATATTAATAATATCTCCACTTTTAACATTATAATTTAAATTATTATAATGTGTTATATTTTTATTCGTAGTTTTTATTTTTATTTCATCTGTAATTATCATTTCAATTGCTCAACATTTTACATTTATATATAAAATATAAAATATCAAAAGTTCAACATATTAGATTTATTTTTTAAATATTTTAAATAAAAAAAAAGGTTCTCTTTCGAGAACCTTTTAGATATTCGTATTTTTACTACTATTAGATTAAATAACCAGCAGCATCTGTTACGTGAATTGCCATAAATTGTTTTTCTGGGAAGAAACCAATATCAGCAACAGCATATCTACTTCTTATAAGCATTCTAGGAGCCCAAGTAGCTTCAGATATAAGAGATATAGATTGTGCCATTAAGTAAGGAAGGAATAATAGACCAGGTTGATCTACTGAATTCTTTCTACCTAAGAATAATCTATTGTCATCCCATCTCATATAAGGATCAACATAAAGTGTCATTGCACCAACTTTACCTACTGGATATAGCTGACCGTTAGTATTAAGGTTAGCACCACCAACTGGAGGAAGAATTGTATAAGAAGCAACGTCTTGCATAACTGATGCAATATTACCGTTAGTAACGATATATTGAGCAGGACCAACACGACCTTCGTTTGCAATATAGTTAGAAGCATTGTTTACTTTAGAAACAAGTTTTCTTTGTAATGAGTGAGAAGTTTCACCACCTGGAGCAGTACCAGCGATATAAGCATCAACGTTAAAGTCAAATTTAGATACACCTGCTACTTTTGGAGTAGTGTGAGAAGCTCTGTTAAGAGTTGCTAAAGTTTTAACGTTTTCAACAATTTCTTTAGAAATTACTTGAGATAATTCATTAATTAAAACTGATTCTAATTTTTGAACGATATCCATACCTGTTGAAGCTTTTATATCTTCGATTTCAGTTCTTTTAAGAGCTGATGTAATTTCGATGTCACCAACTTGAATAGTTTTAGTGAAAACATTTGGTCCAATTTGACCAGGATATGTTGTTTCATCTTGTGATCTGTTCATACTTTTGAAAAGATTCCATCCTGCACTAAATCCAGGAATATGATCTTCCATAACTGATACTAATTCAATAGTTACACCTTGTAATACAGATGATGCAACAGTTGTTCCAGTAATTAAAGTTACAATAGTTTCACCTTCTAAATAAGAAGTCATAGAAGTAGTAGTGTTAGGGAAAGTATTCTTAGTTGTATCAAAACCTAAGTAATTTCCTCTTTCAACTGATTGTCTAAAAATTCTAAACATTGGAAGTCCATCGATACGAGAGAATCCTAAGAATTCCATCCAACCTGCTTTACCAGTACCATTATTAGATGGATCAAAACCTGTAATGTCTGCTGCTGCAATAGTACCAGTAGTTAAACCAGAAATATTAACAAAAGTTCTTTTATCAAGTCCACCAACCATTTCAGTAATAGCGGCTGCTGTCATTTGAGCATATAATGCTAATTTGAAAGAAGTTAATCCTGTTGTGTTTAATGACATTTTGAATACTAAAGGTCTATCTTCATCTTCGTCATTATTATCATCATAACGGAAATCAACAAATAAAAGGTCAACTTTTGGAGAAGCGGCTGGTTTAACAGCTACTAAATCAAGACCGATTGTTTGTGCAGCGATTTTCATTGAAACTGGTAATAAGTTTTGTCCGATATCACCTGAACCATCACTTTGTCCTTGAGCAGAAGTACCCCAAACTTGACCTGGGATTGTAGATGGCTGTGGAGATATAATAGCACCCATACCTTGTACATTACCTAAAGTAGCGTAAGATACATTTTCATTAATTTGGTGAAGTTCAGCATATTCTGACATCCACTCTCTTTTGGTACCATCTGTTACGTGTAACGCTTCTAGAATTGGAGACCATTTTTTTTCAGCTTTCGCTTTATCAACTATAAAATTCATTTTTTTAAATTTATTTTTTAGATTTTCATCTTTTTATTTTTTATTTGTAATCTTATATATTTAACTTAAAAACCCTATTTTTTCCATTTTTGTTAAATATCAAGTTGTTACAAATTTTTAAATATGTTTATGTATCTATCTATCTGATTTGTTGATAGTTTGATATCATTAACATAAGTTTTGTTTTCATTTAGTAAAGTGACTTTAGTATTACCTACTAATTTATCTAAACCTCTACTATTCCAAAAAGATTCCATTTTTGGTTCAGAGCCAACTAAATTAGGGTAAAATTTAGCTTGTGCAATAATACTTGTTTTATCTGTATCATTTAACTTATTCCAAAAGTCAACTAAGTCATCTGGAATAGCTCCAATAAGAATTTCTTCTTCGGTTTTCTTTGATGTATTATCTAATGTTTCTCTTATTACATTTAGAACATCTCTTTCGTTTGTGTAGTTACTTTCGTTCATAGCAACTATAATTTTTTCCTTAACACTAGAATCTAATTTAGAATATAGTGCCTTATTTTGTTCAGTTAAGAATAAAAGGAAATGTGGTTGTAATTCTTCTGATGCTTTACGTTTTTTAGCCTCAGCTATTAATTCTGAAATACTTTTCTTAATAAAATTATCATTTACTAATTCTAGTTTTGTTTCAGATTCATTAAGTTTTATTTTTGTTTCTTTAACAGTTGCTTCAAATAATTTATTTAATTTACCGTTAATTTTTATTATTTTTGATTCGTGTACTTTAATTTCATCATCTACTGGTTGTGCAACTTGACCTAAATCTTCTGGTTTAATCTCATCATCACTAATTTGTACTTGACTTTCTACTGGTTGTGTTTGACCTTCTTCTGATTGTACAGGTTCTTCTTGTATTTCTTCTTGTCCTTCTTCTTGTGCTTCTTCTTGTACATCACTATTTATTTTAACAATAGCAAATCCATCTTCTTTATTATAAGATACGATTTCGCCTGATTGTTCACCAGCTTCTGTTTCAAACTCAACTATTGTACCTGGTTGTAAAATAGATTCTTCATCAGTTTCGGTTTCTAATTCTAATGCTAATGCTTCTACATCATCTTCTACTTCTCCAATTTCTTCAACAGCTTCACCTGCTTCTTCTTGTCCTTCTTCTGCTTCTTCTGCTTGTTCAACATTACTTTCTAAATCATCTAATTCTTCTGGTAAATCTTCATCATTAGTTTCTGGTGGAAATTCAGAATCATCATCTTCATAATATTTATCAACATTAGCAACTTTAAGATCAGATATTCTTTGATCACTTGAATCAGCATCTTCATTTAATTTTTCTTTTCCGTTAATTGCATCAATTGTTTTATCTAAACTTTCAGCAATATATTTAGAATATGCTTGATTATCAGATAAATTTTCTGCTATGTATTCAGAGTATGCAATATTATTATCAACATGTTCAGCTACATATTCAGTATAATTGATATTATTATCAATATTTTCTGCTAAATATTCAGAATATTGAATATTGTTATCAACTTGTTCAGCTACGTATTCAGAGTATTTAATACTATTATCAACGTATTCTGATAACATTTCGTAATTTTGAATATTAAATTCGGTATGTTCAGAAATATATTCTGAATAATCAATAGATTTATCAAGTGTTTCTGCTAAATATTCAGAATATTTAATAGATTTGTCAACATTTTCAGCAATATATTCTGAAAAATCAATTGATTTATTTAAACTTTCAGCAATATATTCTGAATAGTTTATAGACTTGTCAATTTTTTCTGCTAATAAATTTGCACTATTAATTGACTTTTCGAGATTTTCAGCTAGATAATCATTATGTTCAATAAGTTTGTCTGTTCTTTGTTTTAGCTGTGTGTTTTCTGATACAAGAACCTGAATATTATCGGCTAAATAGTCTAGATATTTAGTCATTTTTGTATGGTTCTCGTGTAATGTTTCGTAATATTCAGATAATTTTATAAATTCTTCCGGATTATTACCAAGTTTCATATTTTCATTTAATTGTTTTTTAACTTGTTGTAATTCTTCCGTCAAGTAATCTGTATATTCGATCATTTCTTTTTTTGTTACTTGATCATTGTTATTCATTGTGAATATTTCATTAATTTTTGACTCATCGGACATATCATAAACTCTGAAATTAGCCGATTCGTTAAATCCTAAAGATTCATTTAGTGATTTTACTTCCATTCTAGCAGATGAGAACCCAGGGTCCGCTACTGCATCATATGTAAATAATTTTTTTACTGTTACTGTGCCATCTGATTCTGTAACACCTGCTGCTCTAGAAGAAACAAATATTGGACAATTATCAAGAATTAAAGATTTAGCTTCTTTTCCATAATGTGTACTAAGTAAACGGATAGATCCATCTACTCTATTTTTTTCTTTGTTGTAATACATACCTTCTAACACGTGTGATATTCTTGATAAAGAAATATCAAACGCATCTGGATGATCAAACTCACCATATACAGCTCCTAAAGTTCGAATTCTTTCATTTAAATCGTCTAAATGAGGCAGAAATCTTTCTTTAGTATAAATTCTTTCGTTTCTGTTTTTTACATCAAATTCTGTAAAAATTCCAGATAGGATAAATTTATCTTGTTTCGGAATTGATGCACTTTCGTTTAATATTAGCCCATTTGAGCTACTTTCAACTATTAGTACTGGTTTTCTTTCCATAAATTTTTTATTATATTTTTAACTTATTTATACATATATATTTAAAGAAAAAACCCCTTTTTTTCCATTTTAATAAACAGTTTTTTGAGCATAAAAAAACCCGAACAATTTTCATTGTTCGGGTTTTAATATGTTATAAATAAGTTGATTAATCCATATAATAATGTTCTATGTATTTTTTGTAATCACTTATCCAATGAATAAATTCCGTAGTACCATAAATAGGATCACCTTTATAATTATATTTATGATCTAATAAATCTATAATTTTATCATTTGTAGTATCTCTAACTTCAGGTTTTTGATGAATTTCAATATCCTTTATAATTAATTTTATTAATTCGACTTCATTATCAACTATTTTAGAAAATAACTTATGTTGATCTAATATATAATCAGTATTATTTTTAATAGTAGTAATAATATTTAAAAATGTAGGATTTGAAGAATTATTTTCTTTAGACGATTCTGGTAATTTAATATAATCAATTTTTTTATCTTTAATCATGTTATTAACTATCTTAATATTATCAAAAATCCATTCAACAAAATCATCAGTATTGATACCTATTTTTGATTCATCGAAATCATTTACATATCCATTATCACTAATATATTTATCTATAACTATCCATAAATTACTACTAATAACAGCTTGTCCTTCTTCTTCTAATTCATTTAATATGAGCTTTGTTAATTCAGGATTATTATGAATTAATTTTTTAAATATTTGAATGTAATTAGGTTCAACTATATTTTTACTTTGAGTTTCTTCTAATAAATTATTTACTAAATTTTTATTATCATAAATCCAATCAGTATAATCATATGGATCAACATCTAAACCTTTAAATCCGTAATCAATCATTTTTGATTTTATTTTATTATACATTTGTTGTGGAATTCTTTTTGCTGTATCACCACATTCATCAATTATCATAAGTGACATTGAAGGAACATCTTTTGTGAAAATTTTAAACATTTGTTCAACAGTTTTGGTATATGAATATTTTTTTTCACTTTCCTTTGCAATTGAAGCAAAATGTCTATTTGCAATTGAATCTAAATCATTATTATCTTCTTCTTCTTCTTCTTCTTCTTCTTCTGTTGAAATTTCAGATATTACATATTTTTCAAATGCATCTAAATCACCTATTAATGAATAACTTTGTAATTTGTCATCATCACTTAAATAAATATCAAAATCAATAACTTTTAATCCAAAAAATTCTTGATTTGTATCATTCATAAAATACATTTCAACAGTTTCATCAAATTGATTAGTATTCATACATTCATATTCAATATCTTTTAATATTTCAATAATATGATTAAACATTTGTTCCATTGTAATATATTCTCTTTCACTTCTTTTTGATTTTTTCTTTTTAATAGGATTAGTATAATAATTACTTCTTGTTGATACATCACCATAAGCATCATCCCAATAATTATAATAATATCTACCTGTTCTTTTAACAGTTACTTTAGGATCTCTTTTAACTATTAATTCATCCCAATCTATTGCAATACAAGCATCTACTAATTTTTCTAAAAAAGCAATATCTTGTATTTCACTAAATGTATGTTCATTTTTATAACCAACAGATAAATTAGTACATTCTGGTATAATTTCCATAAAAACACCTGAATCACACCACATTCCAGTAGAATCAGATTTATATTCTAATCCATTATCAGCAAGTTTTTCTTTTAAATCTTTAACAAATTCATATGAACAACATTCATTATGCATTTGTGATGAAATAATAGAATCTTTGCCTTTTCTATCAAATGCAATGCATTTTTTATATTCTTTAAACATAACTTCATATGTATTTAATGCTTGTCTTGATCCCCAAGTACCAGTTGGGGATGTTACACCTTCTTCGCCTCTGAAAAAATAATATAATCCTGGTTTTCCAGCTTCTATCATTTTTATCATAATTACAACACCTGCCTTATCATCACCTCCTAAAGTAGTCGTTCCGTCAGTAGATATAATATTATCTTCTATTCTATGATAAACTCTTTCATATTCATGTGAATAAGTATCTAAATGAGAACAAAACATAGTTTTGCTATCCCCAATTTTAATAAAATAATTTCCATGTTTATCTTTTTGTAAATTATCTGGTAACAATGACTCTAATGTTTCTTCTTTATTAAAAATAATTTGCATTTTAGTCAAATTAAGAAATAATTGTTTTACACTTCCATCTAATGTATAATCAATTTCTGGTAATTCTGATCTCATTTTTTCTATTTCTTCATCAGAAAAAGAATGAGTATCTTTTTTACGTTTACTACTTTTAGTTACAGTAGTATTTTGATTACTATTATAATCACTTTCTCGTTTAGAACGGTTTCTGTTTTTTCTTTCTTCACTCATATTTATAAAAATCTTTTATATATAAATCTATATATTAAAATATATTAATTCACAAAGATACAAAAAAAATATTTAAAATAAAAATATGTGTCTGAATAATCTATGTTTTGTTATATTAATTATTTTTTGTATATTTGTACTATAATAAATCATTAAACATAATATATTATGATTGATACCGATTTTATAGATAAAAATAAAGAAAACAAACCACTCTGTTATTATTGTTTTGATTTCGATGATAATATACTTAATATGAATACTTTAATACATATTGATCAACGTGTTAATGGTAAGTGGATGCCTATTGATATATCTACATCTATTTTTAGAAATATAAGATCTGAAATTTATAAACATAATAGTGGTCAAGATACAGATTGGAGATTTAGAAATGATGATGTATTACAAACATATAGTGAATTTAGAGATACAGGACCACGAGGTGAAAATGCTTTTTATGATGATGTTTTAAAAGCAATCAAAACAAAAAATTTTGGACCTGTATGGGATACATTTATTCAATGTCTTATTAATGGTAGTATATTTCTTATTATTACTGCAAGAGGACACGAACCCGAATCTATTAAAAAAGTTGTTAAATGGATTATTAATAATTATTTAAATGATAATCAAAAATCATTGATGATTGAAAATCTAAAAAAATTTAATGTTCTTTTTAGTGTTAATGATAATAATTGGACTAATAATCAATTAATTGATTTTTATCTTATCTTTTGTGAATTTATTGGTATTAATTCTAAATATTTTATTAATAAGCATGGTAAATATGATCCTTCAAAACCAGAACAAGGTAAAGAATTAGGTATCAGTGATTTTGTTGATAAAATATATAAATTTGGTAAACAAGTTAAAAAAAATGTGTCCGTTGGTTTTTCTGATGATGATTTATCTACTGTTCAACATATTTATTCTTATATAAAAAATGAATTATCTTTACAATATACAATAAATTTTAATGTTTACTATACTGCTAACGGTGTAATTAAATTAAAATGAATTTTATTTTTTAAATTTATTCCAAAATTTAATTTCAAATATATAATCAAAAAATATAGTAAATGTGCCAGAAAATAATAATCTAAAGATTACAAAATCTGCTATTAACCATATTGAAAAAAAATTAGAATATAAAACTATTGCTCCCATGAAACAACTTAACATTAAAAATTGAGCAAAATGCCATAAATCAGTTGTCCAAACAAAAATTGTACTACTACCTAAAAATTTTTCACCTTCATACCAATTTCCATTTTTCCATTTGTTTGTATGACTACTTGATGGATTAGACCATTTAATTAATTTAGAATTTTTAATTTTGGAAAATATAGATTTATTCCAATGAAACTGAATTTTATCCATTATAGCATTAATGAATCCTGCAAATATAATTAAAATATAAGATAACATATTAATTATTTTTTTTATGAAATTTGCTATAAAAATAATGTAAAATAAAATATACAAATGATAAAAACGATATTGCTAATAATAATCCAAAAAATCCACTAATTATGGGATAATCATCTTGTGATATTACAATATTTAATGTACCAAATAGTGATATAAATAAAATACCTACTATTATTTTTAATAAAGGTTTTGATAATAAATTTTTCATTTTTTAAATAAATTTTTTATAGCATACCATAAAGTTGCCAATAGAAAATAAATTGGATATAATAAACTTAATGAAAATAATACAGTTAATACATTTAACACGAACAAATTATAGGTAAAAAAATTAGTTAATGATGCAATTATTATAATTGATATTCCGCAAGCAGCTAATTTTCTAACTCTAGTTGCTAATAAATTTTTAAGTTTCATATTATATAATTATTTTTATTGACCTTGTACTGGAGCTTGACCACCTGTTTGACCACCTGTTTGACCACCTACTTGTGGTACTTGACCACCTGTTTGACCACCTACTTGTGGTACTTGACCACCAAATTGCCCTTGTACTTGCCCTTGTACTTGCCCTTGTCCTTGTCCTTGTGCATCTTGACTAAAAAATTCTGAACCAGGACCTGTGTCTAAATCATCAAATTCACCAAATTCTCCATCTTCACCACCTTTTCCACTAGTACCACCTTTACCACCATCGCCACCTTGTAATGCTGATTTTTCTTTTAGTTTATATTTAGCATTTTCTGCAATATCTTTATCAGTAAATTTCATAATATTTCTAACTACCCATTCTAATGCTAAAAATGAATTACCTTCTGCATCAGCTAAATTACTATTAAGAGATGAAGCAATATTAGAACGTTTTTCTAAATTTCCTAAAAATTTCCATTCTTCGAATAATTCATTAGAATTAAAAGTAATATTTAATGCATTAATAAAATTAAAATCTTCAACCAATTCCGGAAAATCTCTCATCATTTGAATTTTTAAAGGTTTAACTAATATTTCTCTAAATACTGTTCTGATTCTTTTTATGAAATGGCTGAATTTAATTTCATCTCTTGTAATTTCAGAAGCATCATTATAAATATTACCACCACCATTTTCTGTTTGAAATCTAGCATGTGGTAAACGAGAAGCATTTTTTAAATTATTAGAAAACCAATTAAGAACTTGATCTTCATTTAAATCATTTCCTTGTGGGGTTTCAATTGTTACATCAGGTGTTCCTCCTTCATTACCACTAGGAAACCAAAAATCTTTACTATGAGGAATATGAGAACTACCATTTATTTCAACTGTACCTAAATTATCATCCCATTGTATATCTTCATGATATTCGGACATCAATTGATATATTTGTTGTTCAGCTTGTTGTCTTGATAATCCACCAACAGGAATAACAAATTTTTTATAAACGGCTGCTTGATTTATGTTATATAGTATTTTGGTTTGTTCTATTAATTTTAATTGATTATATGGTCTAATAAGTGGTTCAACATAAGATGTTTCACCATAATCTTGATTATTACCATATGATATATAAATAATTTGAGCATCTAATAGTACTCTTCTTAATTTTGGATCATCTGGAAATTGTACCCATACTAATGTACCACTTTCTGGATCACTTGCAACTACAAGTGATAACGGATCTAATTTAATTAAATCAACAATATTTTTTTGTTTTTTATCATAAACTAATTCAAATGCAATAAAACCATCTATTAATAAATCTCGTAAATGATTCCAGGCTGTTATGCTATCATTAAACCCAAATGCATTATATATTTTAGAAAAATTTTCATGTACTTTTTTCCTCATTACATCATCAAACGTTTCTGGTAAATCATTAGCGGAACAAAAAAAATTATCATCTTTATATATAACTACTTCATCAGCAATTTGATTAATAAAATCTCTAATCTCATCTTTAATAGAATATTGACGCATTATCTTTCTTTTATCAAAATATGAACGATCTAAATATGCTATTGCTTTTTTATCTAATATTTTAGCTATTATTTTTTTAGTAAATAAATCATACATATATGGTCCTTGAGTTGCATTTCCCATATTAGAATATGAACCCAGATCATCATTCGCGCCGATCGCATAAGATTGTTGAGCTATTGTTTCATATGATAAACCAAAATTACTTATTTTTCTTAACTGCTTATTAAAAAAACCTTTGTTTATTTGTTGGTCGTTTATTGCATTTCGTCTATAACCTGCCATTATAATATTTATTTTTTAATATATATAAAGAAATAAGAATTCAAAATTAAATAATCATCAATGATATTAAAATATAGCAACTTTTTATTTGAAAATAATATTCATATTGACTACTTATATCATATTGTCAATTTTGATAAATTATTTCATATCCTAAAAACAAATACCATTAGTTCATATAAATTTTCTTATATTTCAACGACAAGAAATCCATTTTTAATAGGTTATCTTGGAGATACATCTACTTCTATTTTTAAATTAGAATTAGATAATAAAAAATTAATAGAAGATTATAATACAAAAGAATTTGTTTATATTAGTCAAACTAAGGTAAGTTTTGAAGAAGAAGAAGAAGAACAAATCCAAACTAATAAAATAAAAAATGTTAGTAAATATATTACCAAACTAATTATAATGAAAGATAAAATTGATAGATTATTAAATAGTGGTTGGTTTAATACAGATGGTGGTTACTTCAATCAAGAAAGAAAAAATATCCCTGAATTGTTAAAAGAAATATTAAAATTAAATAAATATCCTGTATTTGTTCAAGATGGTAAAAAAATAAAAAAAGATAATAAATATATTCAAAGTATATTAAATCATCCTATTAAAAAAATTTATCACGGTTATGCAATTTATTATAAAGAAAACGAACCAATTAAAAAATTTAAGTATGGAACAACTGAAGTTTATAAACCATTATATGAAAAAAATCCTATAATTAGAAATTTAGTAATAGGTTATGATTATAATAATTTGTATTTATTAAAAAACGTACCTGATATTAAAAATTTTAAAAATGTTAGAATATTTGATTTTAAATATGAATTAAAAAATATTATTGATGAAAATGAAATATATTTACACGTTAAAGAAGCTTATTTAACAAATTTTTTATCTGTCAAATAATTTGTAATTATTTTCTATATTTCTTAATTTTTTATAATATAATTTTATATCTTGTTCATATGTTTCAACAATTTCATCCATACTTTCAATTAATTTTGCTAATTGTTCTTTTTCATCTGACATATCATCATATTTTTTCATTAAATCTTTCATTAATGCTATATTTACTGGTCGCATATGAACATGTATAATTAAATACATTAAATTTGTTGATACGACAAAACATTCTTTTATTTTAGTAATATCAAAAGCCGATATAGCAAAATTAAATCCTCCATTTTTTTCTAATGTTTTATAAATAATTTCAAAATTTGTTTTTATTGTTTTTTCTTCATATACATTTGGTGCATCGGCATTATAATCAAATAAATCTTTTAACATAGTATACATTTTATTAAAATATAACATTTTATAATCGAATGGTAAATAATCTAGATTAATCGTAAAGATAACATGTTTATTATTATCAGTAACTCTATAGTCGATAACAAAAATAGGAGCATATAAAAAATTACCATTCCAATTGTATAAAATTAAATAAAATTTACCTACTTGTATCTTATTTAATGATACGGGTTTGAACCAATCGGTAGGATTTTTTCTCATTAAAAATATTTCTTTATTAGATTCATGAATTAAATTAACTAGGTTATTACCAAATTGTCCTCTTAATGCCTTAACATAGTATTCAAAACTTTTATTTTTTTGTTGCTGAATAATCATAATTTAATTATTTCTTTTTGGAAAAAATTCATCTAACCATTTATTTTTATATGCTGATTTATATGCACCTCTTTTATTCTTACATAATTCCGTTCTATTTATATATTTTAATGATTCTTCTTTACATCTTTCATACGACCATATTCTATTCGGGTTTTCTATCATATGACTACATACTTTATTTAACCATTTATTTTTTCTTGCTGAATTATAAGCACTTCCACTATTTTTTATAAATTTACTTTTTGTGTTATATTTTAATGCTTCATTTTTACACTTTTCATAAGTCCATTTTAACTTATTACTACCAATGCTACCCGTTTTAGCAATATTTAAAACAACCCACCCATTTTTTTTATATTTATTAACATAAAATTCTTCTAATTTAATTGCTTCATTTACATCTATATAATTTGTTAATTGCTTTCTTATTGGTTGTAAATTTGTTTTTTTGGTGTGTTTAGTTACCTGATCATTATCATCGATTAATCTTTCATTATGTCTTTTTTCAATATTATATGTTAGTCCTACATAAACTGAATTATCAGAAAATTCATAAGAATAGATACATCTTTTATGTTTATTACCAGTTATTATCATATGTGAACAAATATCATCTAACCAATCATTTGATAATGATTTAGTATATGCTACATATTTATTTTCGATAAAATCTTTTTTATATTTATATTTTAATGCTTCTTCTTTACATTTTTCATATGTCCAATACCCGTTTGGTTTATGTTGTAGTTCCATATGTGAACAAATATCATTTAACCATTTATTAATTTTTGATTTTTCATATGCACTAATAGATTTATTTTGAAATTCACTTCTTGTCTGATATTTTAATGCTTCTTCTTTACATTTTTTATAAGTCCAATAACCATTTGGTTTACACTGCAATTTCATATGTAAAAATAAATCATTTGACCAATTATTTTTGTTAATAATTGTGTAAGCAGATGATGATTTTATCTCCATTTCTTTTCTTGTTTTATATTTTAGTGCTTCTTCTTTACATTTATCATACGTCCATTTATAATTATGTGGCTTAGGTCTTATCATATGATAACAAATATCATTTAACCATCCATTATTATAAGATATATCATATGAAGATTTACTATTTTTTCTAAATTCACTTTTTGTTTTATATTTTAATGCTTCTTCTTGACATTTATCATATATCCAATATCCTCTTGATTTTTTCATGATTTAATTATTCCTTCTTTTTGTAATCTTTTTTCTGTTATTATTACAAATTCCATTTTTCGTTTTTTTGCATATTCAAATGCAGCTTGCCACTTAAGTTTGTTTTTTACGTGAGTTCTAACGGCATACTCATAATTTTCTAATGATTTTGCTGTTTCATTTTTTGGTCTTGTCGGTGGATAAAGTTCTCGTTCGGGTTTTACCTCTACAATGACACGTTTAAAATTATTAGAGTCATTATCTATTATTAGTTCATAGTAGAAATCGGTAAAATATTTATGTGAATTACCTTGAAGATCACGGTAATGAATAACTATTATTTCCGAACCCCATTTTTTAATATTTTTATTTTTATCTAAAAAAACACAAAAACTATACTCTAAAGATGATCGAAAAATAATATTAGTAGGATCCCCCATATATTTTTTGGGATTTTGTGGGTTAAATTTACCTTGTGTATATTTAGAATTGTATGGTGATTTGTTTTTAGCCATAATATACTTATTTTTTTAATATATATATAAATTAAGAAATCCTATGAAAAAGAAGACCACAAAACAATTCATTCAAGATGCAAAAAAAGTTCATGGAAATAAATATCAATATGTAGATATATACAAAAATAATAGAACACCTTTTAAAATAATTTGTAATATTTGTAATGACATATTTTATCAAAGACCAGATGATCATATTAACAAAAAGACGGGTTGTCCTAATTGTAGCAATGTCAAAAAATTAACAAATGAATTATTCATAGAAAAATCTAAAAAAATAAATGGAAATAAATACGATTATTCAAAAGTGAAAATTATAAATACATATACAAATATTGAATTAAAATGTAATATATGTGATTATATATTTAATCAAAAACCATATGTTCATTTGAATGGACATGGATGTCCTAATTGTGGTAATGCTGTTAAAAAAACTAATGATGAATTTTTGTTAAAAGCTAATGAAATACATGGAGATGAATTTGAATATTTAGAAAAATATAAAAATATAAATACTAAATTAAAAATTAAATGTAAAAAATGTAATTATATATTTAATCAATCACCAAAAAATCATTTAAATAATAAACATGGTTGTCCTAAATGTAACGGTGGTATGAAAGATACAATCGATGATTTTATCAAAAAAGCAAATAATATTCATGAAAACAAATATGATTATTCCTTAGTGAATTATAAAGATAGTAAAACAAAGGTAAAAATTATATGTCCTATTCATAGTGATTTTGAACAAAAACCTAATGATCATTTAAATAGATGTGGTTGTCCTAAATGCTATGAAAGTAAAGGGGAAAAAGATATAAGATTTTTGTTAGAAAGTAATAATATTATATTTGAATATCAAAAATCTTTTAAAGGATGCAAAAATATAAATCATTTATCGTTTGATTTTTATTTACCCGAACAAAATATAGCAATTGAATATGATGGAATACAACATTTTAAACCTATTGAATTTTTTGGAGGTATAAAATCATTTAAAAAACAAAAAATTAAAGATCAAATAAAAAATAATTATTGTATAGAGAATAATATCAATCTTTTGAGAATATCATATCAAGACGATATTAAAAAAATATTAAATAAAAATATTTTAATGATAGATTAAGTTTTATTTAAAAATTGTGCAATCCTTTACCTTCATTTGCTCTATCAATACTTATCATTCTTATGAAATCATCATTATAACTTTTTTTATTGTTAATTAAATTCAGTCCATCAGCGAGTCCACGTTTGTAAATTTCTGTAAAATATGGAAATGCTGCATCATATTTAAGATGATTAAAATTTTTCCAATTTTGGAACATATGTAAAATACCTTGTTGGACACAATCGTTTTTATCATCTGTTGTGTTATAATTTCTTTCTTTTCTTCTAACTGTATTTTTTGCAATAAGAATAAGTAAATGTTCGGCTCTCTTAGTTAATTTACCTTTGCCTTTTGAAATAATCATTTCGTAGTATAATTCTCTGTCTTCAAGATATTTTGCCATTTTAATTTAATTTTTTTTGTAAAAATTTGTAATTTGATTTTATTTTACTATATTTGTAACTTAGGGGTATTTTTTATTTATTTTTTAAACCTAAATAACAATATTATTTTATATAAACTTATATACCAAAATGTTATAGAAGTTTCATTGATTAGATTAAAAAAATTAAGGGTTTTTCTTAATTATTTAATAATGAAGTATATATGAAATAAAATAAAAATAAAATTTGGTGATTTAATAAAAAAGTATTATCTTTGTACATCAAATTAAATTGATAAGTTTAGTTTTCTTTCAAGAATTATATAAATTAAAATAATATGAAAAGATACGGAACACAAAATGATATAGATGATGGTGATACACTTGCAAATTGTATAAATGCTAGAAAATCATCTGTACATAGAAGCGATGGAAAAGGGGCTTTGCGAAATTCAAAACGTAAAAGACAACTTCGCACAATGATGAATAAAAGGAAAAGGCAAATATTAAAAAATGAACTTCGCAAAGAACTTTAAATTTTTGTTAAATAAAAATAAATAATGAAAAAAGTTACAGAAATAGGTGATATTATCACTTTAAACAGTTTTTCTTATACTGATATTGAAGGCGGTACAGGAATGTCCAATTGGGAATATAATCCTAAATTTGAAAGACTTGCTAAATTTGAAGTTATAAAAACTTGGAATGATTATGAATGTGGTCAAAGAGGTTGGGCAATAGGTAATCCGTCTGATAAAGAACTTATGAAATATATTGAAGATAATGTAAAATCTGGACAACCAAGTGATGTTGATTTATTACTTTGGGAAGAATCTGAAGGATTATATATAATATTTTGGAGTAAATTTGATATAATTAATTAAAAATTAAAAATTATGCCTATTAAAAAAGTTAAAACAGTTTATATTATAGAATGTGAAAATTCTGGTGGTTATATGTCAAATAAACCATCAAGATATTATTATCAAGAAGGTACATTGGAAGAATTAATAAATGCCTATAGCTATACTTTAGAATGTGGGCAAAGTTGGGAACGTGAAAAAGGTAATGAAAAGATAAATAGAAATCCAAAAACTATTAAAAGTTTAATTTCTAATTTGAACAATGCTGTAAATAATTCAGCATCAAATGGTTATTCTGGTAAAAGTTATAGATTACTTGAAGATGGTGAATCTAAAAAAACATAATAAAAAAAGGGGATTATGTCCCCTTTTTTATTAATTAATTTAAAATTATTTTTCTGATTTTTCTTTAGCTTTAGCTTTTTTAATAATATTTTTTTTAAATGCGTCAGGTAAAGATTTTTGTTTATCTGTTAAATATTTATCTTCATCAGATTTCATAGAATCATCTTTTTCTTCATCTTTTTCTTCGTCTTTTTCTTCGTCTTTTTTCTTTTCATTTAACTGTAATTTTTCATATTCTTCTGAAAAATTATCAAAACTTTTAACATTGTTCATATTTTGTATATTATTTTTTTATCAAAAGATTATTGCAACTTTCTTTCTTGAACTTTTTGATTTTTAATTTTATTTAATGATTGTACTAAACCATGTTTGTAAACTAGTAATTCATCAAATGCTTTTTTAAGTTCAGCAGATTCATTCATAAGTTCTTCGTTTTCTTTTAATTCATCAATTGATTCATTAACTTCTTTAATTTTCATTTCAATTTGTTGTTCTTGATCTTCTAATTTTCTAAATCTTTTTAATTCTTTAGATAATTTACTTTCAAAAAAATCAGTAACATCATATCCCATTTCTCTTTGAACATCTTGGATAAGTTGATTAACTGAATCATATTCAAATAAAGAAGAACCTTTTCTTTTATCTACACTGTATAAATACATTTTATCTTTATAATTAAATGCAAATATTTCAGTTAATGGTTTTGCTAATGAAGTAATATGTGCAGCAATATCCAATTCTATAACTTTATCTAAATTACTAGATACTGATTCAATTACGTGATAGAAACTTTTCTTCATATAAGGAATAATTGGTGAATTAAATAAATCTTCTAGTGTAGTTTCTTTGTCTGTTTCTTCACCATTGATGTATAATTTACCATTAGTATTAATTGATACAGTAACATTTTCATCAATTCTAAAATCAATAGCATCATTATCAAATCCTGATAAAGTCATTGCTTTACCTAATGATTCTAAAACTTTTAATTTTTCTTTATCTTTAATAACATCACTTAAAACACATTGTGAAATAGTATTTTCTGATAATAAAAACCATCTGTCACCAATAAAAGCCACATGATTTCCACCTTCAACGGATTCTACAACTGTAAAAACTTTACTACTTTTAGCACCATTTGACATTAAGTTTCTTTTTTCTGTTGGATCAGAAGTTAAATTATAATTAAATACACGGATTTCTGGAACCCAATCGTATAAAGCTAAATCATTTAAAATTGCTTCCATTCTTGCTTCATCACTATCTTTTGATATAATTTCAAGAATTTTTACTAATGGTTGTCTATATAACATACCATAATTTTTCTTTTCAACTTTTTTATAAAGGTCTTTCAATCCATATAATAATGATTGACTTTGTAATTCTTCATCAAAATTTTCAAATAAAGCCTTAACATCTGTATCATATTCATATGGTTTTAAAGTAATTTTTAATGATTCAGTTAATTCTTTTTCGGACATTTTATCAAAATTATATAAATGCTTATCAATAATTGATGATATATCTAACTGTTCTAATGTTAAATTTTGTTTAAATGTGAATAAATCAAATTTCCAATTTTTCATTTTATTTATCTATTTGTTTTTTAAGAGCTTAAATAATATCCATATCTTGCTCCTTTTTTATTTTTTATATGTAAAAAATCTATATTTATATATTTAAAATTAAATATGACTTTTTGACTAAATTAAAACTTTTATCATTAAACAATATATAATTCATATGAATGTATTAAGTTTATTTGATGGTATGTCGTGTGGACAAATAGCTTTAGAAAAAGTAGGAATTAAAGTAAATAATTATTTTGCAAGTGAGATCGATAAATATGCTATTGCAGTTACTCAAAAAAATTATCCAAATACAATTCAAATCGGTGATGTAATTAATGTTAAAAGTGAAAATTTACCTATAATAGATTTATTAATGGGTGGTAGTCCTTGCCAGGGATTTAGTTTTTCTGGAAAACAATTAAATTTTAATGATCCAAGAAGTAAACTATTTTTTGAATTTGTTAGATTAAAAAACGAATTAAATCCAAAATATTTTTTACTAGAAAATGTTAAAATGAAAAAAGAATATGAAAAAATAATAACTGAACATATGGGTGTTGAACCTATTGAAATAAATAGTTCTTTAGTTTCTGCTCAAAATAGAATAAGATTATATTGGACTAATATTCCTGGTATTCAGCAACCAGAAGATAAAAAAATAGAATTAGTTCATATATTAGAAACTATAAATGAAATAAATCCAAGTGCAATAAGAGGTAGACGATTAAATAAAGCAACAATATTAGGTAGACGATTAGATAATCGTGGAAAACGACAAGATTATAATAAAGATATACCAATTGTACAATGTCTTGAAGTAAGAGCATCAAATGTTAATAAATCTAATTGTTTAACAACTGTTGCAAAAGATAATGTATTAACAACTATGCCAATTGGTAGGTATCCAGGTGCTTTTAAAAACAAATTACCATTTAGATATTATACAATTAAAGAATATTGTAGATTACAAACTGTTCCAGATGATTATTTTGGTAATATTGTTAGTGATAATCAAATAAGAAAAATGATTGGTAATGGATGGACTGTAGATGTTATAGCACATATTTTAAATAATATAGAAAAAAAATAAAAATAAAAACGAATTATGGAAATAAAATTTGATTTTGATGATATACTCATCCAACCTGTTAGTATTACTAATATAGATTCAAGAAATGAAATAAATATAGAAGATAAAAATAACATGCTACCATTATTTACAGCACCAATGTTTGATGTTATAAACGAAAATAATGTAGACGATTTCTTGAATAATAAGATATATGGGGTATTACCTAGAAAAATATTAACAGAATATACTCTTGAATATCTTGCAACTTGTAGTCCAAGAAAATTTATATCTATGGGATTAGTAGAATTTCAAAAATTATTTATAGAATCTACTTTATCTGATAATGTAGCAATTAATAAATTTTATATTTTAATTGATATTGCTAATGGGCATATGTCTAAATTAGTTGATGTTATTAGAAAATCTAAAAAGAAATGGGGTGATAGATTAGTTTTAATGGTTGGTAATATTGCTAACCCTGAAACTTATCATATTTTATCTGATGCTGGTGCTGATTTTATTAGAGTAGGAATAGGTAATGGTTGTTTTACACCAAATATGATAGTAAATACTAGTTTAGGAAAAAAAATGATAAAAGATATTATAAAAGGTGACTTTGTATATACTCATACTAGTGAACTTAAAGAAGTTATAAATATTATAACATATATAAAAAATGAAGAAATTATGGTAATTAATAATATAGAATGCACTAAAAATCACGAATTTTATGTTATTGATATTAAATATGAAAATATTGTAAATGATGATAATTATATGCAATATGCAGAATGGGTTAGTGCTGATAAATTAGATAAAAATATACATTTATTAATTGAATTAAAATTAAAATACATGAAATTAAAAAAAATTGATAAAATTGAAACAAAACACTATGAAGGTAATGTACATGATTTAACAGTACAAAACGACCATTCATATAATATTAATGGTGTAATAGTTCATAATTCTGGTTGTCTTACAACTGAGCAAAGCTCTATTGGATACCCAATGGCATCATTAATAAAAGATGTACATGATGTATCATTAAGAATTAATAATCCAGCTAAAATAATTGCAGATGGTGGAATGAAGAAATATGCTGATATTATTAAGGCGTTAGCATTAGGTGCAAATTATGTTATGTTAGGTGGAATATTTAATAAAGCATTAGATAGTGCTTCACCAAATTATGAATTTAAAGATGGTCTTTATTTTAATGATGAAGAAAAAAATAAATTGGCTTATAAAGAAATAGATAAAGAAAAAGCTAAAATAATATTTAATAAAGGTGGTAATGTTTATAAAAAGTTTCGTGGAATGAGTAGTAAATCAGTTCAACAAGAATTAGGTAATGAAATTCTTAAAACATCAGAAGGTATATCTACTTACAATAAAGTAGAATATACGTTGGAAGGTTGGGTTGAAAATTTTAATCATTATCTTAAATCTGCAATGAGTTATACGGGTAAAAGAAATCTTAAAGATTTTATTGGTAGAGTTGATTATAATATGATTAGTTATAATGCATTTAAAAGATATAATAAATAATAGAATTTGGTAGTTTAAATTATTATTTATATCTTTGTACTCAATTAGAAAACAAAATTATAATTTAACTAAAAAATTAATATTATGACAAGACTTTCTGAACCAAAACAAGTTTCCACTTATTTATTAAAAAAAGGTGATGTATTTATGTACGGATTTCCACAAGAAGAATGGATTTTTGAAAAACATCGTCAAAAAAGAACGGTTGCTAAAAAAATATCTGACGGTAAAAGTTATCTTGTAAGAATTCTTCAATCAAAAACGGTAACTGTTGTTGGTTATGAAAAACCAAACGATCCTGTACATACAAAAGTTCTTGCAAAACCAGGTGAACTTACAAGTGGTGATTTGTTTGTTATTGTTAAAAAACAAGCTGAATTATTCCGTTTTGTAAAATATGGAACAAAATCTAATATCATTAATGCAAAATCAGTAATTGACGGAAAATCTATTAAACTTACTGGTTTTGATGTTATCAAAGTTGTTGATTTACCTTTTTAATAACCAAAATATAAAATTATGAAACTAACTAATGTTAGACCAGTTGGAAGGTATTTAAATACTATTACAGGTCAAAAGTATAATGTAAAAATAGGTCAAAAATTTGGACGATCTACTGATTATTATTTCTACTTACAAAGTGGAATAAGAATGTATATTAATGATGCAGATTTTCATAATAATCATACAAAAATAAAAAATTAGATTTTAAAAAAATTGGTAATATATAAAATATATATTATCTTTGTAGTCAAATTAATATTAACTTAAATTTTAAAAATTATGAGCAAAACAAGTTTAGTACTTATTGTTGTAGCAGTAATCGCATCAATAGGATTTTTTGTTGCTATTGGAATTAGCAATACAGAAAAAAGATTAAGAATTTTAACCGAACAACAAGAAAAAGTTTGCAAAGCTAACTTTGATAAAATGTTTAAAGTAATTTCTCAGGTAGCACAAGTTGCAGAAAGAAATATGGAAGCATCAAAAGAAGCATTTAAAGAAATTTATCCGGCATTAATGGAAGGTCGATATAGTAATGATAGAGGTGGTGCTTTAATGAGTTGGGTAACTGAACAAAACCCTCAATTTGATATGCAAGCTACATCTAAACTTTATGAAAAACTAGCAAACGCAATAGAAGCTAATAGAACAGAATATTTTAAAATGCAAGAAAAACTAATTGATTTCCAAAGAGCACATCGTGAATATATTGCCGTTTTCCCTAATAGTATTATTGTTGGTAGTCGTGGTGATGTGGAAATTACTGTAATTACATCTTCTAAAACTGAAGCAGTATATGAATCAGCAAAAGAAGATGATATTAGTGTATTTTAATTAAACTTTAAAATAAATATAGTGGAAAGTATACCAATTTGGGGTGCTTTATTCATCCCTGTTTTAGCAACATTATTTACCATAATTAACTACCATAGAAAATTAGTTTGGTGGGAAGCTAGTATCGGAATTATAATTTGTGTTGGACTAATTGCCATTGGAAAACATGCTGGTATTAGTTCTTTAATATCCGATCAAGAATATTGGGGTAGCTATGTTACCGAAGTAGAATATTATGAAGATTGGAATGAATATATCCATCAAACTTGTACAGAATCTTATCCTTGTGGAACTGATGCAAATGGTAACACAACATATTGTACAAGAATTTATGATTGTAGTTATGTTGATTATCATCCTGAAAATTGGGTTGCTACTGATGCTGGTGGAAATAGTTATAGTATTGATGAAGTACTTTATAATAAATTAGTAAAGCAATTTGGTAATTCTAATTTTATTGATTTAGGACGAAATTATTATACTAATGATGGTGATAAATATATTTCTATTTGGACAGGAACTTATGATACTTATGAATTTGTTGCAACTAAACATAGATATAAAAATAGAGTTCAAGCAGCAAGTTCTGTATATAATTTTCCAAAAGTAGATACTACAGATATAATTAATTTTAAATTATATCAATATCCTAAAATAAATTATTGGCATAAATTACCAGCAGTAATGTCTTTTAATGGATATAAATATGATAAGAAATCTATCGATAAATCTTTTGATTGGCTTAATGGTAAATTAGGTAGTAAAAAAGAAATCCGAATATGGATACTTCTTTTTAAAAATGCAACAAGAGATGTTGGATATTTACAAGAAAGTTTGTGGAAAAGAGGTAATAAAAATGAATTTACTATAACTATAAGTATAGATGATGAAAATAAAGTTCAATGGTGTCATCCGTTTTCATGGTCAGAAGATGCAAAACTTTTAATTGATACAAGAACATTTATAGAAGAATCTGACTCATTAGATTTAAAATTAGTAGCTGATTTTTTATATCCTAATGTAGAAAAAAATTGGGTAAGAAAACAATTTGAAGAATTTAATTACCTTACTGTTGAGCCTCCTGTATGGTCAAAAATAATGACATATATTTTAACACTTATTGTAAGTATTGTAGTTTCAATATGGATAGTTAATAACGAATTATAATAATTTTGTAATATTATAAAAAAAGTATTATCTTTGTACTAAAATAAAATTAAATGATAGATTTAACGAACAATTTTGGTGTAATTTTAAAAGGTGGAAGTATTGGAAGTAGCAATACTAATTACATACCTAGCAAAAATGGGCGTTTAATAATGACGTTTCTTACTATGGATATGGCAAAAGATTATGCAAAATTGATGAGAAATAAGCTTAGTCCAGGTGAAAAATCATATTATAAAATGAAATATCTTTCAATACAATTAACTCCGTACATCAAAAAACAAATTAGAAACAATGGGAAATCATTATGTAGAGAAAATGTTTGTAAATGGCATATCAATATTATCAGATAAAAGCAATAATGATGAATAACTTACAAAACGATCAAAAAAGTGATACAACCATAATAGGGTATGACACGATGTTAGCAACAGTAGCTCAGAATTTTATTGATTGGAGAGATAAACTTCATAGTGAAATAAGAGGTGACAAGCTAATGTTTGATGTGCCGAAACATTATAAATGGCTCGATGAATCAGAATTATTCACATACTATATGGATATTGGTCGTTATTGTAAATAACTATAATTATGTCAGAAAAATAAAAAATAAATTATACTTAAAATCTAAAAAATGATAAGAAATAAAGGTTCTCCCTAACAAGGGTTGTTATAGATAAATAAATTTAACTTAAACTATATAATTATGCCGGAAAAAAAAATAATAAGAAATAAAGGTTCTCCATAACAGGGATTATAGATAAATATAGATAATAATAAATTGATTTAATAATTGAAAAGGCTGATAAATAATTATCAGCCTTTTTTTTCTATGTACTTTTTAAGCAATACAAATAATTAAAAATTTTCTTTCGGTGTATCACTTCTATCATTTAATTCAGTATCAGTAGGAGTTTTTGAAATATCCCATAGATAACTTTTCCAGTATACTGCTCTAACTTTACTTAAATCGTTTGGATCCTTTAAAGATGGTCTTGTTTTACACATTCTTGTCCAATTTATATCATTATCATTATCAGCTATTATATAATCATCTACATCTTCATAAAAACTTGGATAATATGTATTAACTACAATTGAAAATTTAATATATTTTTTATGTTCTGTATCTAAATTTTGTTCTCTTAATATTTCAATTTGTTTATCATCTGGTAAAGAAAAAACTGCGTTTATTTTTATGCCGAAATAATCAAAATTAAAATACATATAATTAAATAACATATGTAGTATTTTTTCTGAACATTTCATTACATCTATCTCACTCATTAATAGAATACTAATATCATAATTTAATTTAACAGGTATTCCTTTTACTTTTTGAAGAAATGATTTCATTTGACCGTTTATAACAGACTTTTTTGAAATATATTGGTTAGGATTAGCAAATTCATTTATATCTGTATTAAAGCCAATAAAAGTGATTATACCACGTGGTATTTGATCAGTATTAAGTTCAATTCTTGAATTTGTGATATCATCTACAAAAGCATCCAATACAAATCTTTCGTCTCCACCCATTGACATATAAAATGGAACTACTACTCTTATCTTTGATTCTTCGAAATAATTGATCCAATGAATACATCTACTCATTGTTTTAACTAACGATGCACTGACCATTCTTAAAAAAGTATCGTCATAATTTTTTTGTTGTCCAATCATTAAAAATATATTATTTTTATCTATATATTTAATATTTATGTTACAAAAGTGGCTTTATATTAAAATTAGTTTTTTCGTATAATTTATAGAGTTTTAGCATTCTATCATATAACTTAATAAAATGAACATCACTGATATTAGAAGCAAATTTAATATAATTTAATCCTTGGGTTTCACATATATAATATTGACCATCACGTATTAATATAAATACATAATCTTTTATATTTATTTTATCTATTGGATTTATAAGTCCTGGAATGTCACTTATTTCAATTATTCTTATATCTTTATATAATGAATATAATTCTCCATCTTCATCATCGGCATCTATTTTATCCATCTTGGGTATATCTTCCCAAGTGTGCGGATGTCTGACTACATAAATACCATCTATAATATTTTGATGTTTTTTATAAATCATATCTATAGTTTCTTGATTAACTTTCTGTGGCATTGTATTTAAATTTATTTTTTGCCTATTGTATATATTATAAATAAAAATTAAAGTTTACAGTTTAGTCATTATTTAGTAAACCAAAATAGGCTAATAAGATAGAGTCATTTAAATCATCAAATGGTTTAGATATGTTTTTCTTTTTTAATAAAACATTTTTATTTTCTTCTAAATAATAAAAATAATCAATGTTTAAATCTAATTTTAATAACGCAATCATCATATCTTTTTTATCAAAACTACCTCCAGCTTTACCATCTTCGTTTCTACTAATTCCTTTTTTATCTTTTTCATATACAACATCAGAAATATATTTTTTTAATGAAGATGGTGGTACTACATTAATTTTGATATTTTTTATATCAAGTAATTTTAAACGTAATAATGTGGAAAATGTAACTAAATCTATTAATTTACCTTGCTGAGATGAATATGAATATCCTTCGATATAAATACTTGTATTATTATCAGCAAAAAGTTTAATATCAGTAACTATACTAGATGTAATAATATCATACATTTTTAATTTATCAATTTCAGATTCAGAATAATCTTTTGAATCTATAAATTTATGAAATGTAAAATTTACTAATTTATCAATTTCTTTTATCCATTTATAAGTAGGTTTATTATTAGTATAATTAAAAATTTTATATTCTGAATTTTTATAAATTGTAATAGCTGTACTATTTAAACTTGGATCTATACCAATTATTACCATATTATTTTTTTATTTTTATATATTCAAAATAATTGGTTCATATAATTAATATATATATTTAATGAAAACATTTAATCAATATAATGAAAGTATAAGAGATATTCTTAAACCTAAATCAGAAGAAGATATTAGAAAAACTTTTTTAAAAATGGATATTTTTGACAGAATTAAATTATTTGATAATAATAAATTACCTGACCAATATTTTCCAACAAAAGAAGAAATTACTGAACAATTAAAAAAAGATACAGCATCTAACATATTTCTAAAAATACACAAATTAAAACTAGAAATAACAGATTATTTTACAAAAGATGAAATAAAAAATTTATTAAAAAAATTAATTGATGAAAATAAAAATAATATAAAAGAAGAATTTGGTAATTTCATTGTAATTGATATAGGAAATTTGAAATATAATAATTATTATAAAAATTACATTGTAATTCATAAAATTAATTACAATTATGACATTTATCAGATTAGTAATATAGATGTTATGATAAAGTGTTTAAAAAAATTTGAAATATAATAATATGTAAGAATGAAAATTACCTATGGCTTCATAAATGTTTTATAAACTTTATCTCTATTTGCTTTAATATATTGTCTTACTGATTCTATATTATTAAAAGTTTCAATATTATTTCTAACAGGATGCCAAATATCATATAATTCAAAAAATTTAGTATATATTTCTTCTGTAGTTGTTAACCGTTCTAAATCTAAATTTTTATAAATTTCTTTACCAGAAGCTACAACATCATCAATAAACATTCTTTCAATAATTAAATAATTATGTATTACTATAAAATAGTTTTTAGATATTTCATAAGGTGTATCATCAAGTTCCACATCAGATAAAGTCAAATTTGCATTTCTTCTATTATTGTCTAAAATATGAACATAACTTTTTAATAAATTTAATTTATCATCTATATCATACCAATTATGATTTTCGTTTAAAAATTTCTTAAATGTTTTCATTTAAAATTGCTTTATATTTTTCATTCATAATCCTTTGAAATATATTACAAATAGGCAATCTACCAATACTAGGATTATTATTACATCTAAAACCAACACCTGGTAAATAATTTATAAATATATCTTCAGTCATTAACCCTGTAGGGGATTGTAAAATATATGATAATTGATTCTCATCATAAATACTCAGATAATTATTAATTATTTGTTTTCTTCTATCACCTAAATCTATTCGACTTTTAACTATTTCTGTTAAACACTCTCTTACCATTTTTTTAATTTTTATTTTATATATTAATTTTTTCATTTCTTAATTATAAAAACCATCATCGACACTAGCATCTTTTGGTAATTCTAATTTAACAGGATTGTTTTTACATGTAAGAGTACCACCAACACGTAATCCTTTTGGTAATTCAGTTAATAAATTACCATCAAGATATAAATCATAATGAACATACAAATCAACAGGTAATTTCTTTATACGGCAATTATCAAAATATAATGATCCATAATAATGAATTATACCATCATTAATTCTTTCAAATTCTAACATTTCAAATGGTAATTGACAAAGTATAACATAATATACTTTATTTATGGTTGGATAAGTATTTAATGCATCTATTATAATTTGTTTAGGTGGCATATAATCTAATAATCCTTCTTTCTTAATATAATCTATACCTTTAAATATATTTATTCCATTTAAATTTTTTAAAGAATTAAGAATATCTTCATCGGACTTGCCTTTAAGTAGATCTTTTACTGACTCATTATATTGTTTAAATGTTTTTATCATAATATAAGTTTTCCTTTTACACCTTTTGGTTTTTCAATGTTTTTTGGTAACGGATTATTACCGCAATATAAATTACCTTCAACAACTAAATTTTCGGGTAAACTATTTAATTGATTAAACATACAATTTAAAAAACCATTAACAATTAAATTATCAGGCAAACTAGTTAATAGATTATCATAACAATATAAATCACCATTAACGACTAAATTTTCTGGTAAACTAGTTAATTCATTAAAACTACAATATAATGAACCATTAACAGTTAAATTATTAGGCAAACTAGTTAATTGATTATTACTACAATTTAAATAACCTTTAACAACTAAATTTTCAGGCAAACTAGTTAATAGATTATAATAACAAATTAAATTACCATTAACGACTAAATTATCAGGTAAACTAGTTAATTGATTATTACTACAATTTAAATAATCATAATAAGTACAAATACCTTCGCTATTTCTAGGTAATAAAGAATAATCTAATTGATATCTAATTATTTGTTTAATTTTTTCATTATCAGATAATCCTTCTAATGCTTTAATTATTTCATCATTAGATTTTGGTTGAAGTAAATCTTTCACAGATTCATTATATTGTTTAAATGTTTTCATATTACATTTATAAAATTTTTACCAATTTGTGCATCTTCTGGTAATTTTAATATAACTTTATTATCTATACATTTAAAATCTTCACCTATTTTTAATCCTTTTGGTAATTCTGTAAGTAAATTATAACTACAATAAAAATTTTGTTCTACAGTAATATTATCGATTAATTTAGATAATTTGTTATCTGAAAGATTTAAATCTCCTTTGATATTTATATTACCTGTTATATCTTCTATTTCATTGCTACTTGCTTTTAAATATCCACCTAAATGTAATTCATTAAAATTTATTGATTTTATTTCATTGTAACTACAATCTAAATGTCCTTTTATTATTAAATTTTTTGGTAATTCGATTAATTCATTTTGTTTTATATATAATGATCCATCTACCATAAAATTATCTGGTAATTTTTCTACACCATTTTGAATAATATTTAAATCTCCATTGAAATAGCAAATACCTTTTTCATTTCTTGGTAATAAATCAAAATCTAAACCATATATTATTATAAATTTAATTTTATCATTATTAGAAAATAATTTAATTGCTTCAATTATTTCATCATTAGATGGTAAATATTTTTTTGGTAATTCTAATCTATGTATTTTTTTAAGTCGTTTAAAAATATCCATACTATTTAGATATGTCATAATATCTTCATCAGATTTAGGTTTAAGTAAATCTTTAATATTTTCATTTATGAATTCATTATATTTTTTCATAATTAATAATAATATTTTCCACCTATTTTAGCATCTTTTGGTAAATCTAAAAATTTTGGATATTTTTTTACAAATAAATCATTTCCTACATTTAATCCATCTGGTAAATAATGTAATGGATTATTTTCACAATGTAAACTTAAAAGAACTTTTAAATTATTAGGTAATTCATCTAATTCATTATTACTACAATCTAGATTACCGTTAACAATTAAATTATCTGGTAAATTTTTTAACTTATTATAACTACATTTTAAATTATAATTATATATTTTAATATGTTCTGGTAAATTTTTTAATTTATTATAACTACAATTTAAACTAAGTTCTACAATTAAATCATTAGGTAATTCAATTAATAAATTTTTATAGCAAATTAGTGTACCTTCAACAATAAGACCTTTTGGTAATTTTTTTAACTGATTATTATGACAATCTAAATCTCCTTTTACGGTTAAATAATTTGGTAATTTAGTAATCATGAAACTATTTAAATCTAATTTTCCGTAATAGATACATCTACCTTCTTTATTTCTAGGTAATAAGCTATAAGATAATTTTTTTGTAATTATATATTCTATAATTTTATTATCAGACATACCTGAATCTTTTAATGATTTTTTGATATCTTCATCAGATTTTCCTTTAAGAACATCTCTTATATTTTCATTTATGAATTCATTATACTTTTTCATAATATAAGGTCTCCTTTTACACCTTTTGGTTTTTTTGTATCTTTTGATAACGGATTATTTCTACAACTTAAATAACCATCAACAACTAAATTTTCTGGTAAACTAGTTAATTGATTATAAAAACAAATTAAATTACCATTAACAACTAAATTATCAGGCAAACTAGTTAATTTATTATTATTACAATATAAATTACCATTAACAACTAAATTTTCTGGTAAAATAGTTAATTGATTACTATAACAATATAAATCACCATTAACTGTTAAATTTTCAGGCAAACTAGTTAATTCATTATTACTACAATTTAAATCACCATTAACAGTTAAATTATCTGGTAATATAGTTAATTTATTATAACTACAATATAAATTACCATTAACAACTAAAATTTCTGGTAGTAAATCATAATCTAATTGATATTTAATTATTTGTTTAATCTTATCTGAATCTGATAATCCTTCTAATCCTTTTTTTACATCTTCATCAGATTTTCCTTTAAGAATATCTCTTATATTTTCATTTATGAATTCATTATACTTTTTCATTATGTAGTAATTGGTTTTTCAATAATGTATATATTACCAGATGAATCTACGATATAAACATTGGTTAAATCTTGAACATAAGATGGAATAACATAAACAAAATTATTATTAACTAATGTATAATTTTTAAATTCATCATAATAATAAACATCACCCTGTTTTAATTTATACATTTTATTAATAGTTTTACCTAATCCATAATCATTATATACCTTTGTTTCTATATAAAAGAAACTATCATATTCATAATCAACCCAATTAATTTCAAAATTATAATCCAACATATCAGTTTTTAAAACATCATATCTTTCTTGTGGGATTAATTGACCTGTTGTATTATCTTTTTTATATGTAACTATTTTTAAATCAAATGAATCAGGTGTTGTTCCACTAATTGTATAAAAACTAGTAGATACTAACCAACTATCATTAAAATTGTGTGTTGCTTTATAGTTAAAATTAATAGATTCATTTGTTTGAGTAACTTTATGACTTTGTAATCTAACATCAGATACAAATCTTCTCCAAGTTGTGCTTTGTGTTTCAGATACACCAGTAATATCTCTAATATTTGAATTAACTGGAATAACATTTCTTCTCATCCAATTTTTTAATCCTGTTAATTTAGTTTGAACTTCTTTTAGTGTATATAAATAAACATTATTACCATCTTCATCTGTTATTCTATAAGTTAAATTAAGTAAATTAGTTTTTACATATCCAACTCGTTTAGCTAAATCTTCACTATATGACCATCCTTCAATTTCTCTATCAATAATATCTGGAATAACTACTCTTTTTAATTTATTAAAATATTCAGAATTAACATCTAAGTTTCTATAATATTCAGTTAATTGTACATCGTTATATCCAAAGAAATCAATTGTATGTAATATTGCTTTATATGATCCAATATAATTATAAATTTCAGGAAAAATATTAAGCATTTCTTTTCTTTTCCTATTAAGTAATCTATAATCAATACCGTCTTCTGTTACGTTAGAATGTTTAAAAATAAATTCATCTTCTTCTGTCAAATCAATTCCTAATAATCTTAAATTAGCTTCTATTCTTTCATCTTCTGCTTCTGTTTCAGCATATAAATTAAATAAAGCAATTCTTTCGGGTAATAATAAAAATTCAAAATTATATTCTTCACCTGATGTATTAAAAGTTGTTAATGTTGAATCAACAATAATTGTTTTTTTAGTTACATTTGTAATTAAAAAATCTTGATAATCTTCAAAAATTCCCTGAGTATAATCTTTTAAATCATCAAATTTCATTCTTAAATATCTACCAGATTTAAATCCCATTTCTAAAAGATTAATATTAGATATAGTTTCACCTGATACTTCTATAGTATTTCCATTTATTATAAAATATAAATCTACACCATTTGAATAACCACTATATACAATATTATCTACTCTTTCAATTATTAAATTTCGTTGATCTACACTATCAACGCTACTTTTATAACCTATGAATGTTTCAATAGGTCGTGGTAAAATAGTTATATTATCATCATCAAATTTTTCTAATAAAAAATTTAATTGATTAAATACAGTTTGTTGTCTATAAGGTATAGTAGTATATAATTTATTTTTATTTGGTTCAGTATTTAATATAACTAAATCATTATTAGCTACTAATGGTTTAACACTAGTATAAGCATAATCGATATTATTTCCATATGGTACTAAATTATCACCACTTAAATCATAAAAAAACATTGTTTTGTTCACATCATCTTCCCAACGATATCTATAATAAATGTTTTTTTCATTTGTTTCTCTAGGTCTTCTTAAATATTCTCTTGATTTCAAAGATAATGGAGCAGTATAATCACTTTGCATTGCACCTTGATATGATAATTCAATATTATGACTATCTATTCCTATAATATTATATTCGGCATTGTTTAAGGGATATCTAGAACCAGCAATAGATATAATCATACCAGTAGAATAACCTATATTTATAAAATTACAAGATGGACAATAAATTTTATTATATGTTAACATCATAAATGTATTACCAGTTTCTACTAATGTATAAGATGAATTTCTATTTACTTTAGCTTTCATTTCCCATACATTAACATTAGGTTCTTGTCCATTTACATATAAATGATTTGTTATTGATTCGTTTGAACGATAAACCCAAACTTGACTTTGACCATTAACCGGATAATATAAATTATCATCTATTAAAGCAATAAAAGAAGTATATGTTAAATTAGCGGTATCAACTACCATAGCATCTAGTGATACTTCGTTAATTCCATCAATTCCTGTTGTAGTTGAATTTAAAGTTAATCCTACATTTGTAGATGGATTATATATCCATAATCCTAATTGTGTACCAATATATACAATATCATCTATTACTGTAATATTATTTATATAATCACTAGGCATTGGATCACCTATAACTTCATATAAACCACTTGTACTAGTACTAGTTATTGTATATCTTTTACCTGTATTATTAGTATCATCATAAAACCATAATCCACTATCATAAAAACCAACAACTAAAACATTAGTACCTGAATCAGATCTATACCAATCCATACAACCTTGTGTAACTGAATTTTGACAAGCTTGTCCAATTACTTGATAAATTCCACCAGGTGATGTATTAGTATAAGATAAATATTTTCCTATATTTGTTTTAAAATTATAAATCCAAGGTTGATATCCGTTTGGTGCAGATGCTAATATATTTCTATCTCTACTAAATGAAACTGATCTCATATCTGATGTTAATCCAGTATAAGAATCTCCACCAATAACAACAAAATCAGTTATTATATATGTAGTTAAATTTAATACTTTTATATTTGATGGTGTTGATACATATAATAAATTACTAACTTTATCTAAATAAAAATCAGTACAATTATAAGTTATTCCTGATATTAAATATCCAGTATTATTATTAAAATTATATTCCCATATATATTGTTCTCCACCTACATATAATTTTTTAGTTGAAGAATTATATATAGCTGTTCTTGTTCTTCCTACTGGAAATGGATCATTTTTAATAAAATGTGTTCCTCCTGTTGATGTAGTTGTATTAGTTAATAATGTACCTGTATTAGATGTAGTATCATATATATAAATTCCACCAGTATATAATGAAAAATATATACGTCCATTTATATCTTGTGATACTCCTTCTACTTCTGTTATACTAGATGGAAATGCATCACCATTAATAGGATAATCACCAGAACTTATTGTTGATGAATTTTGTAATAATGTTCCTATATTATTAAAATTATCTATTTCAAAATTTTTTCCATATAAGGAAAAAGTAAATCCACTTGACAAATTTAATCCATTATTACTAAATACAGTACCATATGTTTCTATAAAACTATTTATGGTTGTATTTGTAGTTGATGTTGTACCTGAATTATCATTAAATGATTCATAATATTGAATTCCATTAACTGTTAATTCAAAACCGTAATCTTGAGCATCATCAGAAATATCTAATGTAATATCAGCAGAATAAGGTACATCTAAATCTAATGACATATTGTTTCTTTCATTTACAAATGTATATTCATCTTTTATTAATAATTGATATGAATATGTATTTCCAGATAAATCAGAAAAATCACCTACTATTTGTTGTTCTATTGTATTTAATTTTAAGATTATATTAAAATATGGATTTTGACCAGAATACATACCCTCAAATATTAATGTTGTATCATTCATTTGATAAACATCAATACCATAAGAAGCTAAATTATTTTTATATTTAGTTATAAAATTATTCAATGTACTAATAATACCGTCAGATGTTTCCTGATAATATGTCAATATATTTGTTGTAGACATACATCTAGCAAAACCATCATAAGTATTATTATCAATAGAACTAGTTACTATTACTTGTGTTTGTTCATATGATTTATATATTTTAGTTATTCTATAATTTACATTATTTTCAGTATGTACTTTTGATGATAAATAAACGATATTTACTGTACTTCCTGTTGTACCTGTTAATATATCTATTATTGTATTTGTTAAATTATTATTTAATTTATTACTACCCAATGCGGTAAATAATATATTATCCTTTAAATTTAAATTATATGTTTTAGGAACAATGATATAATTTATTTTTTCCACTCTTGCATCAGATGTTAATCCAGTATAACCACTAAATGTTATTAAATCCTCACCTATCGTATCACCTGTTATAATTGATTGAATAGTGTATTCGTTTGAATTTATAAGATGTTGTCCATCAACATCTTCACATATAAATGTAGTACCAACTATTACATTAGAATTTCTACCATCTATAAAAGTCATATATAAAATACCACCTGTATATTCTAATAGTAAGTTACCAGTATAAATTAAAGGTCTTTCCGTTAATAATTCTAAATTTACATTAATTGTTTCATTAAATACACTTGATAAATTATAATCAAATATTTTAGTAAATGTATAACCAGTATTTAATATTTCATAAACACCATCATTTGATTGACTACCTACAATAGATATTTTTTGATCAATATCTACATTAAATGAAGCATCTAATGTTTTATTAGTATCTAATAAAGATATTGTATTATAAGATTGTACTTTTAAATCATCTGTTAACGAATTAAATACATATGAATATGTATCGTTATCAGTTGTTGTTGTTATCATAAAAGCATCTCTTTTTGTTCTAAGAACAACAAAAAAATATTGATAATTAAAATCAGTCGATCCAGTACTAAAATCTCCAGTAAAAGATATTACTGTTCCTGTAGGATAATAAGTTTGAAAATCTGTCCCAAAAATCCATTTACTATAAAAATTAGGATTTTGATTAGCTGTTTTAATATCTGTTACTACTTTATCATTATATGTTTCTTTTGTAATAGTCATACCACTTGTATTATAAATTTCATTATTTATAATATCCATAGTTGTAGCATATTCAATAGAATCTACATTTTCTAATGTGTATATTCCTAATGTTTTAAATATACCTGTGCTATTTGGTTCAAAGAATATTTTACCGTACCATTCATTATTTTCATTTAATCTAAAATTATAAGGATATCCTTTTTTATTAAAAAAAACCAATTTATCTGTATTTGTCATTTATGTTTAAAGATATTTATTTTTAAAATATATTTATATATATAAAAACTCTAAATCTGTTAAAAAACTTTATACGTTTTTAGCACTATAATAATAAAAATAATATTTTAATATGAAAATATCTTTAAAAGAAAATGTTGTATTTGAATCTTTTAACAACAAAAAAGAAATGATGGAAAAAATACTTGAAATGATTATTGGTAGTAATACTGACAAAATATTATATAAAGGAGATCCTACTGAAATTAATTATAAATTAATGAAAAAAGTTATGCTTAAAAATTATAATCAAAAAATTGATCCAGACGAAGTAAAAATAATGTATAATGAAATTGTAGATAATAATAAAAATAGAAATTTTTGTATAATTTATAAAGATAAATGATTTATTTTTTAATTTTTAAATATCTTTTTACTAATTTTAATTTATTAAGAAAAATTTTAATATCTTTTACTCCTTGGTCTATAATCTGGAATTAAACCTCTATTTCTTTTTTCTTCATATGTTAATTCCTGAACATTAATATTATATGGATTATAACTATTTTGCCATGTTATTGAGTTACAATAATTTACATTTGTTCCTGATATCGTATATCTATCTAGATAATTTAAATCGAGTGTCGAACGTACAGAATATGACGATGAGTTATATGAGTCATAATAACTTATATTATTATCACAAATTGGTATTTGTGCTAATTCTGATATCGTATATCTATCTATATAATTTAAATTTCTATTTGTATAATTAGCAGAATAATCTGCTGAATACGTCAATCCCGAATATGACGATGAGTCATAATAACTTATATTATTATCCCAAACTGGTATTTGTGTTAATTCTGATGTTTCTGAATTATATGTTAACCTTCCAGTATTTACTTCTTCATTCATTGTATTGTTCTATTTTAATTAATATATCATTTATTTTTATTCTTTGTATTATCTTATCTATTTTCTTCCTTCTTAATTCTAACAATGTTGGACCATAAATGAAATCTACATAAATCAAATTAATAGGTGGTAAAGATAATGGTTTAACAACTACTAAATCAAGACCGATTGTTTGTGCAGCGATTCTATTAATCATAGGCAAATCTAAAGGAAAAGTTGAACCAGATGATAAAATATTAATAGGCGTTATTGGCATATTTACATTTAACCAATTTTGTTTCATTTATTATTTCTAATTCTTTTTTTTAATATTTCTATTTTTTCTTTATTTATAGTTAGTTTATTTTTAGTATTTTGTTTTTTTAAATCTTTTATATACATAATCGGGTTTTCTAAAAATTTTTTTGCAAATTCATCTATTTTTATGAATTCATTATTATTGGTTATCATTAAATTATTTTTATTGTACCAAATATTATCATTATTATTATCATTATTTACAATTTTACTTATTATTAAATAACCTCCATTTTTTAATATAATACTTGATAATAATGTTTCTATTGTTTCTGAATTCCAAAATGTATCATTCTGTGAATTAGATATTGTCCATATGAATATAGAATTTTTAGAATATGGATAATAATATAATATTTTATTATAATCTTCTTCATATAATTCTATATCAATTATATCTGTCATATAAAAATTAAGAACATTTAATATTTTATTATACATTAAATCGGAACAATTATTAATTATTATTAAATATTTAATTATCATTATTTTTTAATCTATTTTTAATTATAATTCTATTTTCATTTATATCAGAATTAAAATCTATAGAATTAGAATAAAAATTATCAAACCATTCATTATTATATTTTTTAAAATGATAATTTTTATTTTCATAATCATCGAATATATATTTATTAATTCTAATTATAATATATTTTCCTTCATTTTCTAATGCTAAATCAATTATCGAACTATATCTATTTATATTATCTAAACCAAGTGGATTCATCATTGCATTAGGTGATATGAATATTGTATCATTTTGATAAACTTCATAATAAAAATGATCATAATCATCTTCTAACATATAATAATTTAAACATTTAATTAATCTATCATAAGCATCTTCTGTATATTCACTTAACATTATAATATAGAAAAACTCATCCATCTTATATATTTTTAATTTTGTCCAGTATGTCCAAAACCACCTTCACCTCTAACAGTTTTATCTAAATATTCAACTGATTCTACTTCTTCCCAATCACATTGATCAACTTTATTTAAAACACATTGTGCTATTCTATCACCATCTTTTATTCGAAATGTATCTAAATCTGTATTTAAAATTATAACTCCTAAAAACCCACGATAATCACTATCTAGTGTACCAATTCCATTAACTATTGATATACCATGTTTTAATGCTAAACCACTTCTAGCCCTAATTTGTAATTCATATCCATCAGGAATAGCAAATCTTAATCCTGTTGGAATTAATACTCTACCATTTGGGTTTAATAACATTTCTTTACCTGTTTCTAAATTACCAAAGGCATATCTACCATTTCCAATTAAATCATTAGCTTCTTCTATTTTACTAAAATCCACTCTTACATCAAATCCTGCAGAAAATTTTGTTTCATATTTTGGTAAGGGATTCTTACTTTCATTTACTATTTTTACTTTTTGTTTCTTCATATTTTATCTATTATTTTTTCTATCTTCTTTATTCTAAACCTAACTTTATATGCCCCGTCAAAGAAAACCGTTAAATCTTTATTTTATGTGATGAATTTGACTTTTTTGGCTTTCATTATTTAATATATATAATAATTAAATAAAAGTTCTTTGAAATGATTTAATGGTTT
>Ga0208375_1000747_pt1 | contig 42514 bp, 48 predicted proteins | sample RifOxyD1_FD_184038 | JGI IMG/M metagenome (GOLD analysis project Ga0208375, IMG submission 184038) | Soil microbial communities from Rifle, Colorado - Rifle Oxygen_injection D1 (SPAdes) | ecosystem: Environmental > Terrestrial > Deep subsurface > Rock core/Sediment | place: Rifle, Colorado... | reverse complement strand
TTTCCCTTGCTTTGACATGCAAATGTTCCAAATTACTGAGACGAATTAACCTTTTGTTTATCTCTTCTTTCGAAAGTTCCACCTTGACATTATATCATGAAGCGTGGTGAGGGGTGTGGATAGTTACGATTACTTTTTTGGGCTACTTCAAGTATTTTTCTATATTATCTTTATGCCCTTCATAATTTTCGGAACAATGAATTTCCCCGGAGCTGTCGTGTAAATAATACAAACAGGTCGTCTTTGTCGGGTGCAAAGCGGCTTCTATAGCAGAAAGACCGGGATTTGAAATGGGATGAGGAGGTAAGCCGGTATTTTTATAAGTATTGTAAGGCGAGTCGATTTGTTTTTCGGCTATCGTAATTGGAGCCCACCAACCGTCTTTGGTATCACCTCTGGCATATTGAAGTGTTGCATCAACTTCAAGCTTCATATTTTTGAGTAATCTGTTCCAAATAATTCCCGATACCAAAGGCATATCCTCTTTTCCATTTGCTTCCCTTTGGACAATAGAAGCAACTTTCAAAAGTGTGGTCCATTTGATATTTTCTGTTACGGTCTCTTTGGCATATGGCGCAAACTTTTCTTCAAACTTGGCCCTTAGTCTCTTAGCAACATCCAAAGGCGCTTCGTCGACAGGAATGAGATATGTATCGGGGAAATACACACCCTCGGTGTGATCAAAATCCATGACAGTGTAAGTATTGATCCATTTATTTTTTTCTTCATCGGACCAGCCGAGAGTTTGAGTAAGCAAGCCGGCAATTTCTTCTTTCCTTAAACCTTCTGGAATGACAACCCATTTCATATATGGCTCTTTAGCAAGAACTCCGGCAATTTGCCAAGCTGTCATTGATTTGGAAATTTTGTAACCTCCCGACTCAACTGTTCCTACACCTCTAAGCAGGTTGGCGATACTAAAACCGATAGAAGTTTTTATAAAATCTTGTTCTTCAAGTGTGGAAGCAATCGATTGGTCCGAGTTTATGGGGACAACAAATCTTTCCGTCTCCATTCCCGATCGTGCCGACTGGAAGAATATGAGATACGTAAACACAGCTAAAACGGCGATAACAAATCCTGTTATTGCCGCCCAAAGCCGCTTTTTATTTTTTGCTCTATCTTGTTCCATTGTGTTCAACAGATACATATATCAAGCAATTAACATATACAAAAGTCAAGAGCTCCTCGGGTAGGATTCGAACCTACGACCAACCGCTTACATTTAATCTCCTGTTACCAGAAGTATGGACTATATCATCCCCATATCTTTAAGACTTAGGGGCGAGGCGCTTCGAACGTAAAATTTTTACAATCACGTCCTACTCCATAAAGGATAGTCTCTACACCTTTCCCGATGTTAATCGAGACTTGGCTCGGGATTGCCCCATTGGGGTTTCCCCGAATTCACCTCGTTTTTCAACCAAAATTTCTTTTGGAAGCTGCGTTATTCGACACAGGCGGCCGCTCTACCACTGAGCTACCGAGGAATGCTGTGTTCCTAAATAAGGAACATGATTATGTTAACAAAAAATATAAGAAATGCCAATTTTAAAAAGAAGGTCCAAATTTATTTAATGTTTATTTATAATGCAAAAGGGACCCAAGATATTAGGCCCCTAAGCCGTAGACGAATGACTTTTAAGGTCGCTAACATATTACCATACTATAAAAAATCAATCCTGTTTTTTCTGACCCTCTTTTTCTCTCCTTCTTCTTTCTACTTCTTCAAACAATATAAAATACGCCTCGCGCATTCTGTCCTCACTTTCTTTGGGGTTTTTGTCAGCAATACAAATGTATTCAATTTTAGGAACCTTACTTTTTCTCATAAATTTTTGAAAAACTTAATAAACCCAAATTTTTAACTTGCGGAGAGTAAAGCCAACAAGAAAGAAAGTGGCCAGATGCATAAGGTAGAAAAATACCTCTTCAAACATATCAATCCCCCATATTTTATAACTTACCAAAAAAATAATTGAGTGGAATATGAAATAAGTTAGACTGCCGATAAAGCGATTGGTATCCGGATCAAGACCGTTTTTTGATATATAATTTCTATTTTTCCATCTTCTCATTGGACGCATAGTATCAAAAGAGCTAACAATTTTTAACCTTTCAAAAATCGTTTAAAAGTGGTATTGTTTTTGTAATTATGTTAACAAAATTATCTAAATAAGATGGAAAAAGAGGCTGGAGCAAGAATAAAGATAAACAAGCTGTTGGAAGAGGCTAAATGGCGTTTTTTTGATAATGAAAAAGGATCAGCCAACATAGTTCTTGAGGAGAATGTAAAACTCACTCCAAAGGCTGTAAACGAGCTTGGAGAGGATTTTGATAAAGTAAAGGAGGGATTTGTCGACTTCTTACTTTTGGACCAACAGAGCTTCCCATACGTTGTTTTAGAGGCAAAATCGGAAGGTAAAAACCCTCTTGATGGTAAAGAACAGGCAAGGAAATATGCTCAATCTCTAAGTGTCCGTTTTGTAATACTTTCAAATGGCAATCTCCACTACTTTTGGGATCTAGAGCGCGGTAGTCCCAATGTCATTACTTCTTTCCCGACACAGGAGTCCTTGTCTCATTTTGAACAATTTAAGCCGGATACGAGAAGATTGTCAGACGAAAAAGTGAAGGAAGATTATATTGTGCTCACTCAAAATGCTGATTATGAAGAAGACCCTCGTTGGGATAATGATGGTGAGAGAAAGAGTTTCGTGTTAGAGCAGGATTTCAAGTTTCTCCGACCATACCAGTTAAAAGCAATTCACGCCCTTCAAAATTCAGCTAAAAACGGGTTTGATAGATATTTGTTTGAAATGGCTACCGGAACCGGTAAAACTCTTACTTGCGCGGCGGTAATAAAATTATTTCTAAAGACAGGCAATGCCAAAAGAGTTCTCTTTCTTGTAGATCGTCTTGAGTTGGAGGACCAAGCAGCCAAAAATTTCAAGAAATGGCTATCCAAAGATTACACAACTGTTATTTATAAGGAAAATAAAGGCGACTGGCGAAAGGCGGAGATTGTTGTCTCCACAGTTCAAAGTCTTTCTGCTAATAATAAATACCAAAAACTCTTTACTCCTACCGACTTCGATTTGATTATCTCAGACGAAGCCCATAGGTCCATAGGCGGAAACAGCCGCGCTGTATTTGAATACTTTGTTGGTTATAAACTTGGCCTTACTGCTACCCCAAAGAACTACCTTAAGGGTATCGACCCAAATAAATTGAATGAAAAGGATCCGCGAGCGTGGGAAAGAAGGCAGCTTTTAGATACTTATAAAACTTTTGGTTGTGAAGTTGGTGAACCTACTTTCAGATACAGCCTGCTTGATGGAGTTAAAGAAGGATACCTTATAAATCCGGTAGTTGCTGATGCAAGGACGGAGATAACAACCGAACTTCTTTCAGAAAAAGGATACTCCCTGCTTATTGACGCAGAAGAAGGTAAGGAAGAGCAAACTTTTTATCACACAGACTTTGAAAGAAAATTCTTTTCCGATAAAACTAATCTTATATTCTCTGAGACTTTTCTTAAGAATGCCCTTATGGATCCGATTTCCGGAGAGCTTGGTAAAAGTATTGTTTATTGTGTAAGCCAAAATCACGCAAGCAAAATCACTCAAATACTCAATCAATTCGCAGATAAATACTGGCCCGGTAAATACAATTCTGATTTTGCGGTCCAAGTCACTTCTAACATATCTGATGCGCAAACTTTCACCATAAACTTCTCAAACAATAATTTAAACGGGCACACTAAGTGGCTTGAGGGTTATTTGTCGAGCAAGTCTCGTATATGCGTAACTGTTGGTATGATGACTACCGGATATGATTGCCAAGACATATTAAACCTTTGTCTAATGAGACCCATTTTCTCTCCCACAGACTTTATTCAAATAAAAGGCAGAGGGACAAGAAAATATAACTTCTCTTACCAGACCAAAGAAAACGGGGAGGTAGAGACACGTAATAACGATAAGAATAATTTCAAGCTTTTTGATTTCTTTGCAAACTGCGAATACTTTGAGGAGAAATTTAATTACGATGAAATTCTTACTTTACCGCCTCGCACTGGTCCCGGACCAGGCCCAGGACCTGGACCCGTTCCAATAGATGAGACAACTATTTTCACTCCCGATCCTCTCAAAACTTTCCAAGAAAAGGCTATCGGTCCGGAAGGTATGAAAGTAGACAGGAAGCTGTTTGAGAAATTTGAGGAAGTGATTAAATCAGATGAATTTGTTAAAGAGAAATACGAAGCTGGCGATATGCAAGCCGTTGAAGATTATGTAAAAACAGAGATATTTGATAAACCGGAAGAGTATTTCAGTCTAGATAAAATTCGTAAGGCCCTAAAGATAGATCGCCGTCTCACTTTAAGTGAGGTGTTAGATAAAGTATTTGGCCGGCTGGATAAATTCAAAAATAAGGACGAACTTCTTGAAGAAGAATTTGAGAAATTTATTTCTATCTACAAACCAGAGAGCAAATACTACTACCCAATCAAAAACTACTTAAAAGCTTACATAACTGATACTGAAATACGAGAGATTGTTGAGTCAAAAGAATATGCTCGTTTCGCTACCAATCCAAAGGTTACTATGGCTGACTTCAGCAGTTTGAATGGATATAGAGATGTCGTTCCAGAATATGTGAAGGACTATGTTTCGCTTAATATTTTTATGTAAATACTATGAACTTACAAAAAGAGTTGAAAAATATCAAAAATTTAAAAAATAAAGGTGAATTATTAAAAGCTTTGGAATTGTTTGATCGTATTTATAATCAATTAACCAAAGAATTATCACTAAAAAGTAAAAACCTTAAAGTAATTACTACCAAAGAAGCTGGGGCTAAAGGTGGAAAAATAGTAATTAAGAAATACGGTAAAGAACATATGGCCAGTATTGGAAGATTAGGAGCATCAAAACGTTGGGGTAAATAAAAAATACAAATGCTTACTCAAGAGATAAAAAAGAAAATCGACTCGGCCAGAGATATTCTCGTTGGTAAGGTTCCCGATCCAAAAGCGCAGGTGGAGCAAATAACTACAGCCCTTATCTATAAATTTATGGATGATATGGATAAGGCCTCGGTTGTGTTTGGGGGCAAGTCCCGTTTCTTTTCCAATGGGTTTGAAAAATATGCTTGGAGTAAACTAATGGACCCCAAGCTTGGCGGTCAAGAAAGATTAGAGCTTTATGGAGAAGCAATAATGAAGATGTCCCAAAACCCGCATATTCCGCAGTTATTCAGAGACTTTTTTAAAGACGCTTTCCTCCCATACAGAAGTCCGGAAACACTCAATCTTTTTCTTAAAGAAATAAATGGTTTTGAATATGATCATAGTGAGAACTTGGGTAATGCTTTTGAATATATGCTTTCCATAATGGGATCCCAGGGAGATGCCGGCCAATTCAGAACCCCGCGCCACATTATAGATTTTATAGTTGATGTTATAGACCCAAAGAAAGACGAGACTATCTTGGACCCAGCTTGCGGCACTGCCGGCTTCCTTATTTCCGCCTACAAACATATCATAAACCAACACGACTGTAGAGATAATAAAACTGGAGAACTTACAAATGCAGAACAATCACTTACTCCGGATGAAAAGAAAAAACTTACAGGTAACCTTGTTGGCTATGACATTTCTCCAGATATGGTAAAGCTCTCTAAAGTCAATATGTATCTCCACGGCTTTGCTGACCCTAAAATCTACGAATATGACACCCTGTCGAGTGAGGAGCGTTGGGACGAGTTTTATGACGTAATAATGGCCAACCCACCTTTTATGTCTCCAAAGGGTGGTATAAGGCCCCACAAACGCTTTAGCGTGCAAGCTAACCGTTCAGAAGTTCTTTTCGTCGACTATATCAAGGAGCATCTAAGACCAGACGGCAGAGCCGGTATTATTGTCCCAGATGGTGTGATAAATACATCGGGTCGGACTTACAATAGTTTAAGGAAAGAGTTAGTCGGCGGCGGATTATGGGCAATAGTTGATTTGCCAGCTGGTATCTTTCAGCCTTACAGTAAAGTAAAAACTTCAATCTTATTTATTGATAAATCTATAAAATCAAGAAATATTTATTTTTTGAAAGTCGAAACTATTCAAGTAAACACTTCTTACGAGATTAGTCAGTCAATGCCGATAAATATAGGACTAGTTACCGATAAGTTGATAGACATTAAAAAAGCAATTAGTTTAAATAGTCAAGAAATTGAAAACGCGCTTGATATTAAATTTAAATCAAAAGAGACCATTTTGAACAGCAAGAATGCTTTTTTGAAACAGGAATACTATTTTGATAATACAGGACCACAGCAGATATGGGGGATGGTCCCCTTGTCGTCTATTTTGGAAAAGTCTGGAGAAAAAGTTGGAAAAAGAAAAAATATACCAGTGATGTCAATTACTATGAATAATGGGTTAATAGACCAATCTAAAAAATTTAAAAAAAGAATTGCAAATATAGACATATCTAAATACAAATTAGTAAAGAGAGATGAACTTGTTGTTGGTTTCCCAATTGATGAGGGTGTTTTAGGTTTTCAAACAAAATATGACTATGCCGCAGTAAGTCCTGCATATGATGTATGGAGAGTAAAAAGATCCGATATACCCATTATATATTTAGAATATATATTAAGATCTCCTGTTGCTATTAATTTATACAAAAATTCTATGAAAGGAACTGCGAATAGACGGAGGGTTGTTCCTAAAGAGATATTTTTATCCTTAAAGATACCGATTTATGAGAATATTGTCGGTAAAACATCAAAACAAATTGAAGATATAAATTTTCAAAATAAAAAACTTGAAAAACATATACTGAATAACAATGAAGAAATAAAACAAAAGGTCGCTGAACTATGGGGAGATAATAAATAAAGTAGGGTATGAATACGAAAAGAATTAAAAACCTAGTATATTTTATTCTTTTTGCAGGAGCTTTGTTTATTATAAGGTTTTTAATTATTGACCGTATTTTCGTGAATATCGGAAAGGATGCGCAGATATGGTTTACAAGTGGCTTACTTTTGATAATTCTTGGTGTTTTTGTGACGGAAAAGTATTTTACAAAACCTCTTGATGTAATAGTAAACATAACCTCGCTTTTTGTTGTTTTAACTACATTAGATAATATAAATGCTTTCTTGCTTTATAAACCCCTACTTATATATGCTTCAATAATTGCGGTAATCGCCATAATTTCTTTTCTTTTTATTAATGAAGAAAAAGATAAAAATCATATATCACAAAAAATAGCTCATTCTGCAAATGTTGTATCGAGTTTTTTTGGTAGTTCAAAAATGCTGTTTTCTGTTGTGTTTATACTTTCTATTTTTAGTTATTTTGTTCCATATCTGGAAGGAATATCCTCCGTAAATAAAGGACAGATCGCGGTATTACTTATGATTGCCTTTTGGGGAACAGCTATTCTTATAGAGCCAATAGATAGGAAAATAATCGATCCTTTACTCGAAAAAATTAGGAATAAGAGTAAACCCAAATTAATTGGCAGAATAGTAAAAAGATTAAATCCAGGCATACTTTACATAGAGCAATTACCCGGGTCCCCAAATTTAAAGACGGGCGATATAGCGATTATAGATGATATAAATAATTCTCATACTAAAGAAAAGTTGGTATTTGCTATGTTTATAGAGGAATTAACTGCTGACAGTAAAAAATATCTTCATTTTAACTGTTTAAATCAAAAAGAACTTGATGTCTCGAAACAAATTTATTTACATAAAAATACAGATGAAGTCCCAGAATGTGTAAAAGAATTAGAGGTATACAAAAATCGGGATAATATAATTGGATTTGTTAGCACAAATTCAGATATTGATGTTATTAAGGTAAAAATGATAGATGGTATAGATGAGAACAAAACTCTAAAAGAGGGCGATTTAATTTCTGTAAGTTTTTATAAAAATTCAACCAAATATCAAATTATAAATGTAGAAACTGACTCCGAGAATATCGACGGTCAAAGTAAAAAGGGTTCAAAAACAATAACTGCCCAACAAATTGGATACTGGCAAGATGATAAACAAAAATTTACCGACACAGGTTGGGTTCCGAGTGTTAATTCTCCTGTTTTTATTGAAAACGATACAAAAGAGATAGATATAATAAACGGTTCTTGTTATAAAGTTGGAGTTGTTCCTCGTTCAAAATACCCCATATTTATTGATCTCGAAGAGAGTGTTAGCCACCATATCGCAGTTATAGGAAAAACAGGGACAGGCAAATCAAGAATGGCCGCGAAGATATTAGAAAAAATGGCTACAGATGGGTTCAAAGTTGTTATTTTAGAGGTGGATCGTAAGCATAAACAATCTCTTACTACTTATATAAACTCAGAAATAATTGAGGAGCAAAACTCTGATACCTTTGATCTTTCTAAGACTACCAAAAACGTAATTTCTATAAATTGGCAGACTGATGACAAAGATAAAAGCACAGGAACTCTAAATTTAAGTGAAATTACTGCAAACTTAATTGAAAAGGTTGTTGCTTATCAGACCCTAAATGAGGACCAGAAAATATGTATAGCAATGGAGGAGGCCTATGATTTTATTCCAGAAAGCACATTTGGAGACCAGGGTTTCGGTCAAAAGAAAGTAAGTCGCATATCTCAAGTTGTTCTAAAGTGCCGCAAACATAACATCGGCTTTTTAATTATTACCCAAAGAACAGCCTTAGTCACTAAAACAATACTTTATCAGTGCCACACAATAATTGCCTTGCAATCATTCGATGAGACATCAAAGAACTTTATGAGTGCTTATATCAATCAAAAATATCTTGATAGTATGAGTATACTACCAAGATTTAGAGCAATAGTTGTTGGGAAAGGTTCAAGTTGTGATAAACCCGTAATAGTTGATTTTTTTGATGAGAAATTAGCTAATAATAACAGTATGTTAAATAATAAAAAATATGAACAATAATAATCTTGGAAAGCTTAAAAAGGTAGAGTTAAGAGAGGCGTGGAAACACGAAGCTAATAACTTTACTCAATGGCTTGCTCAAGAGGAAAATCTGGATCTTTTGGGAGACGAGATTGGTTTTGATATTAAGTTGGTCCAAACGGAAGCAGAAGTCGGCAGTTTTAATGTAGATATTCTCGCAGAGGAAGAAAACACCGGCAAAAAGATTATTATTGAGAACCAACTTGAAATAACTAACCACGACCATCTCGGAAAGATCATTACTTACGCCTCCGGATACGATGCTCGCGTAGTGGTTTGGGTAGTAAAGGATGTTAGAGAAGAACATAGACAAGCCATTGACTGGCTCAACGAACACACAGACGAAGATATTGAGTTTTATTTGGTGAAAATAGAGCTATGGCAGATAGAAAACTCTCCTTTTGCTCCTAAGTTCGATATTATTTCTAAACCAAACGACTGGGCCAAGGTGGTTAGAAGCTCAACCGATAAAGCAGAGCTTACAGACACAAAAATAAAACAATTAGAGTTTTGGACCCAATTTAAGGAATATGCAGATAGAAGAGGAACCAAACTACATATACGGAAAAGCAATCCGCAACACTGGTCCAATATAAGCATTGGAAGCTCCGATGCTCACATAGCTTTAACAATCAATTCCCGTGAGGAAGCTTATGGGGTTGAGTTATATATTCCAGATAATAAGGACTTATATAACAAGCTCTTTAAACAAAAAGATGCCATTGAGATCGATCTTGGAGAAAATCTTGAATGGATGGAACTTCCAGCCAAAAAGGCTAGTAGAGCTAGAATTTTGAAGGCCGGATGTTTTGAGGGTGAAAAAGGTTGGGAAGATGAATTTGAATGGTTGTTAGATATGGCAGAGAAATTTCACAGAGTATTTCCTAAATATATAAAAGCGTAATACTTAAAATAATGTATCCTCCCCACCTATTATATTTAAAAGAAAAAGGAACAGTTTGGTTCAATCCCTCATATGGCCTCAGATATTTCTGGGAAGAACAAAGAAAACTTGCACAAAAATTTGCCGACAAACCATTTCAGTATGTATGGGATCATAGAGAATTAAAAAGGGCCAAGGAAATATACGCTATGTCTATAATTGCCAAAGCTATGTCCAAATCAGATCAAAGGCAATGGTGGATGATTAAACCCCAAAATGATCCACCTGATGGCGTTATTGGAACTATTATGGAGGACAAGGGGTTTCCAGAAATGTGTGTGCGTGAAGTAGAAATAGTGGAACACAAAGATGGTAACCTGCTTGATACAGTTAGAAAGAAACTTTCAAGTAAACAATATGAACCAAATACTATACTTGTATGCTATATATCCCAAGGCGGAGTTTTTGATTTTAAGAGAAACTCGGAAATAATTCTGCAAGAGGCAACTAGTCTCGATAACATTTTCTTTGTATTTCCCGGTCTTATGGTATCTGATATTCCAAAAAATGGATCAACAAAAGAAGTGGCAAGAGCTATGCTTAAAGTATCATCTGTCCAAATAAAACCTATTTATTCAATGGAAACCATTGATCCTATTGAAGATACGAGAGACTTAAAAGAACAGGGTGCTTTCTTTATTTTTGAAGGTGTTGGAAAAAGCGGTTCGAGACGAGTAACATTAGAAAATCCGCCTAAGTTATTTTAAATATACTTTTCTATATTTGGGTCTAAGCCCAGTAAAATCGCTACTAATAAAATACGTGGAAATACGTGGAAAATTTTGGTCATTTTTGGTTGGTTTTTGGTAATAAATAGCCTCTATATCTTCGTTGGGGGCTGGAATAAGTTTGTTAATTGTTGGTATTGTTAAAATAATATATGATACAATTTTTGCTATGGAACTTACCCTTACAGAAAATCCAATAACAATTAGAAATAGGGGTGAATATTCGGTCTCTAAAAAAGAGGCAGGGTTCATAAAAGACTATATTCTGACTGGTAATGGAACGGAGGCAGCAGTAAGAAATTATAATGTAAAAAACAGAAACAGTGCCGCTGTAATAGCTTCAGAAAACTTAAGAAAACCTAAGATTTGTAGGATTATAGAAAGTTTTGCAGATAGAATACCGGATGATTTATTGCTAAAGAAACATTTGGAGCTTTTAACCGTGCCACGGAAAGTGAGGACAACGCGTCATGGGGAATTGGTAATGGAGATAGAAGAATTAGATACTAACGCCGTTATTAAAGGTTTAGATATGGCTTATAAACTCAAGGGATATTATAAAAAAGAACCAGATAAGCAAGAGGATGATGTAAACCCAACATTAGAAAGCATAAACACATTGATTAAAATGCTCAGCACTGGTAAAGATGCAAAACTCAATGATGTGAAGACCTTTACTTATTAGCAGTTATTTCAAGTCCTCTTTTAGTTATTTTAAACACGAATACACCTGGCAATTTTAAGTTTTGATATGTCTGCTTCGGCACAAATAGCACACCGGCTTTATCTATCTCTGTTTGAAAAATCGGTCCACAAGCCCACCTTGGAAAGAAGTTAAATTCATAAGGAGAGGCGGGTTTAATTTTGTAATAAGCTTCTCTTGATTTATTGAGATAATCCTCAAAACCAGACAGTGTTGAAACATCAATGGTATTTCCTTGCCCTCTGCGGACTATAACCTTTTGATTAAACCACCGAGAGAATTTTTTAGGTAGCTGTATTTTGGCGGCTTTTTCCATCTCCTCCGGCCACAAAGTATCGATGTAATATTTGGCTTTCATACGGGTCAGCTCGCTTTCTTCCATAGCTCCAACAACTGCTCTTTTTATTTTTTCAATCTTTCTTTTTAAAGGATTAGATGCCATAACATTAAGGTAGGTAAGGCAATAATTTTTTTAACTCTTCCGAAAGCCATCTCTTGAGTTTTGATGGAGCGAACTTGTTTTGCTTTTTATATAGCCCATATATACTAAAAATAATATCAGTGATGTGTTTAATCAGATATTTATATTCCTCGGAAAACTCGATTTTTTCTACCACGGCCTTTGATAACCAGCCTTTCTCATCCTTGGGTTTTGCTGCTTCAAATTTGTCAAAAATCTTGAGACAGCTTGACTGTATATTTGCGGCCAATGAGCCATCGCAAAAGAAAGCCGGTGGCATAAAAGAACCGTATCGTATTTTGTGGGCTTTCATAGAGTTCGCTATATCAATAATAAAATCAAAATGCTCCTCCGTATCTGCCTGATTTCCGCAATTAGGACAGGCAATGTCCTTATTGAAAGGAATGTATATAACAGCGCATTTTTTACACATATAGTTCGGTCTTTTAATGTGATATGTCATATTATTCAATAATTAAAACGATTTCTCACAAAATCGTATGCTTGTGGTTCATTGGAACTTGTCTGACTAATCTCTCCAAAAACTTCTTTTAACGATGACAAAATTTTGTGGTTTGGGTCGTCCTCTCCTTGTTGTTTGTAAATATCAATAAGCGCCGAATATATCTCGTCTATTTTGGAATACACAGGGACCCATATATTCTTTAGTCTTGTTTTTGGCAAAGGATCGCCAAATTCTATTTCGTCCGATAGGTGGTCATTGAAGGCGCGCATTCCAAACAAACCAACGATGCGGGCAAGAGCTACTGCGTATATAAATTGGTCATAATTCAATTCATTTTGGTATGTATAAATTATCTTATTATTACTATCAAGCAAGTCGTATATTTCTACTCCCCAATCAGCAAGATGTTTAACAAAATCATTGTCAGCATAATCCAACATCTGGCGAAATACTGTGTTAAAAAGTTCCTGTTTGTCCATATTTTAAAATGTATAAAATTTAATCATCCGGGTAGTCTTTTAACGGAGATACTTTCTTGGTCCATTCGCCCCATTTTGTGTGTTCCAAGAGGTAATAGATTAGGCCGGCGGAGATTACATTCGTAGCAATTAAAAATCCTTCGGACCCGGGCGTCTCAGCTATTTTGTGGCCAATGATGACAATAGGTGCGACGGGTCCCAAAATCATCAGGAACCAGAGCATTAGGCGCGGCAGATATACAATCATCCAAAATACACTTGAAAAATATAACCTCCAAAACTCTAAAAACATATTGAGCGCATTTTTCATAGTTTAGTATTAAGAGCAAGAATTTTTAACTTTCACTTCTTTATATTTATCAAATGTAAGCTCCCAGAGCTCTATAGATTTAAGCAGTAGTTTATTTTTTTCTTTTAGCAAATCGTAGTCTTTTTCTATGAGGGCATAGCCTATATTTTTGTCATAGCTGTCGTAAAAATCTATACTTTTGAGCTTCAAACTATCTATCTGAAATTGGTCCCAAACATCTTCATATCCGTCCGCAAGAGCTGTGAGTGTATCCTTTAATTCTTTTATATAAACAGGATCCAAGTAGGAAGAACTTATTCTTGCAATATCTTTGTTTTTAAAATCGCTTAAAGCTTTAAAAAATGAGGTCTTTACTTTAGTTAGGTTGTCATATCTTTGCGTATAGTCTGTTGTTTTTACTTGAGCATCAAATACAGGTATTAAGTCCCTTTGGAAATACCCGATGGATACGGATAGGTTTTTATTCAACAACTTCTCCTCCTCATTAATAGCTATGCATAGTTGGGCATTATATTGGGGGATTGATACGGTAATTGGTGTGGGGTCGACATCTTTTACCGTTGCTGACTGGACCGGCTGTTTAGCGGGGGTATTTTTTGTGGTATTAGAAGTTTGAGCCTTTTTCAGCTCTTCTATTTCTTTTTTTAACTCCTCCAACTCTGACGGCTGATCATTGTTTTCTGTGTTTAAGGCTTCCTGAGCGTTCATAACTTGTTCGGTTTTTACTTCCGACTTCTGTAAAAACTTAAAAACTTTCCAAGTCAGGGGGTTCCACCAAGAGGCAAAGACCACTTGTGGAGCAACAAACACAATGAGAGCAATCGTTGTTAATATATATTTCTTTTTCATATACTCGTTTAACTATTATTAAAATGTTGACGGAGCTTTAACTTTCCGTCTTTCGTTCTCAATCTTTAACGCTTTCCAAAAACGCGGGATAAGAAGTAGCCAAATGAAAATAGCAAGAACCGATATCTTGCCACTTTCTAAAAGATAGGAACCAACACCGTAAGTAATTAACGCCACCATAACTACTATTGCCCAGCGATGACCTTTATACACAAAGAATGCTACTGGTAGCATAACCACCGCATTAAAAAATATGCTGATTACTTTTTCTGAAGGTTCAACACCAATACTAAAAAGACTTAGGAGAGATACCAAACCAAAGATTGCAATAATTATTATTGTTGATATGCCACGATATGACTCGGTGATTTTAAAAGTGTGATAATTTTCAATTTGTCTTTTTAACTCTGGACCACTAATACGCCAAGAGAAGAAAGAAGTTTTTTCTTCCTTTTTATCCGACTGAGATGTTGTTGTATTGTTTTTTGTCCAGCCAAACATATCTTTGTTGGTGGACTTTTTGTCTTATGCGCAAAAAGCCCAAACGGGTAGAGACCGAAGCCTCTCATACCGGTTTCCCGATATGGCGAGTAAAGCGAGCCCGTTGGGCCTTTTTACGCTTTACTCGACTTTGGACCGTGCTCACTGCCGAAGCAATGAGGTTAGGTCCTTTCAAACTCTATTCAATTATGTTTACATATTAACATTATGGGAGGAAAAGATAAACTATATAAAATGGTGACTAATAAAGGTCCAGTTCATTTTAAACTTGATTTGAGCCATTTTTTAGAGGATTATTCTATCAAAGATACCCAAAATAAACTTTATGAGCTTATTTCCACCGGTCAAGAAATTACTGCATACACGGAAGAAAGTATATTAGATCGATATAAGTCCAATAAGCCATATTTCCACCAAGATTTCAGGAGAATGTATTTGAAATGGAAAAGCACAGCAAGAAGATTATTAGAGATACATAAAAAATATCTGCTAGACGAGTTTGAAAAATTCTCTAGAACCGATTCAGTTCCAGTAACAAACCTTGAAGAAGATTTGCTAGTGTCAGAGGAAGAAGGCCAACAATGGGTCAAAAATATAAGGGAAGAGACTTATAAAAAACTTGATATTCTGCAAGAAGTCAGAAAAAAAGTTGGGAAACATCCTTCCAAATTTAAACTAGTAACTAAAGAAATAAAATTCATAACAGTAGTTGAATACACTAAAGATCGAGGTGATAAATTTATTTATCTGGTAAATGATGACTACTCCATAAAGCCCCCTCTAACGGCCCCCTTTAAGGGCCTAAGCGGTAAAATAAATAAAAGTGGCAGATTGCTCTATGATATTTCTAAGTCTCCACACAGACTTGCTGTAGATGATTATGGAAATCAAGCACATAAGTATTGGAATTTAAACAAGGACAATCCTATGTATGCAAGAGCGGGATTTTTGTTAAAAGACGTTATTAAACTGGAAAATGGAGAGTATAAATTTCTAATTAAAATTAAACGTATCGGTAATGGCACTTATGAAAAGAATTTGAGTAAGTTCCAGTAAGTTTGTGGATAACACAATATGAATAAAAACTGCTTTATAAAAAGCGGTTTTTTTCTTTTCATCTGTAAAAAGTAAGTCGGGTTTTACTGCAAGGGGCAATTTAAAATGAATGAATGGAACTCAGCCAAAAAGCAAAAGAAGAGCTTAGAGAAATTCTCCGGAAAGACATCGGAGAAAGGGGTCTCGCGCTTTTTAGCGAAGATGATTTGAATGACTTTGGGGCCAGGTTGCTCGGGATCATGGCAGTAATTATCAAATATAAAGTCAGCTTAGCCAAAAGTTCCTAAATTGTCCATTTGTTAAGTGGATAATTTAGGGTCATTTGGCCCGGGCCACATCTGCACGTGGTCGGAGAAATCCGAAGGGTTGCAGGCCAACCGACAACGCGACCGACGATGATGAGAGAGGGCGCGCTCTGGTAATTTAATTAGTTCCGTCTGCTCCCAAATATGACGGGAAAGAAACTAATCAAACTAAACTAGGGCTGTCTGCAAGGAACAAGGAAAGACTTTATCATCAGAGGGAAGCGGAGGAGGGAGGGGGTCGAAAAATCCGGGCCGGGGGTTAAGTAAACAAAATTATAAATTAACAAAATAAATTATGTTTGAAAATAAAACTGTGTATGCATTTAAAATCTACGAGGAATTAATACGACAACTAACAACGTGTAAATATGGTAGAGAGTTAAACAAAATCGAATTGGAAATACTTAAAAATAAGCACTTAGATATGGAAGCCATGTTTAATGTGTGGTTTAAAATGATAAAGAGAGCATTAGAAGCACCGCGTAGATGCGAAGAACATCCGCTTAGTATAATTAATAAAAATTATTCAAGAAAATAAAATGCCAACAATAAAAGAACAAAAAGAGAAATATAAAAGAGAAACGCGTTTAATAAGAATAAGCACAGACAACCATAAGTTGTTGAAATGGAAATCTACAGATAAAGGTAAGACTATGTCGAAACTTACTGATGAGATATTTACAGACTATTTTAAACCTAAAGAAAGCTTAGAAGAGCAATAAATTTTGTTAACCCAACTCTTAATGAGTTCGGTTGACGAGACGATATGAAAACCACACGAATAATTGAATTATCAAAAAATATCCATACCCGAATGATGTTGGAGAATTTTAGAAATGGATACAAGACGGGCACTCTATGTTGGGACAACTTGCTTATTGTAGACGGGGATATTTATTACGAGATACATCTTGACTATAGATACCCATATATAAAGCTTGAATATATACACGATAGAAGATCTTATAATAGTTCTTACATAGATTATGATTGTAAAATAAACCTGCAGAGAATTTCCTGCAACTTTGGCGGTTTCAGATACTGGTTTATATGTCCGGGCTGTTTCCGCCGTGTAGTGTCCATCTATTTCTTCGAGGGGCGTTTCCTGTGCAGGCACTGCCATAGTCTAAAATACATATCTCAGTTATTAACCAAGAAATTGAGATGGCATCCAGACATCAGAAAAATAATTATAGAAAAGAGGATGAAAAAGATTGAAAAGCACATGCCAAGAAGCTTAAAGTGGAAGGGCCGCGAAACAAAGAAGTTGTTGAGATACAATAATCTGTCAGAAGATCTGGACAGGGTCAAATGGGAGAAAGAAATTAGGTGGAATGTTAAGGAAAATCGTAATATAATATGAAAGCCAGACTAAAGTTAAAACGCAATAATTTTGTATATAGAGGCGGGGTAACAATGCTTTAGTCTGGCGATTAAAGTTCCTATTGTTACCCCTTTTCCGTTTATAAGATTAACTTACAAAGTCATGAAAAATTTAATGCCGGTCATTAGAAAATTAAGGTATTTCATATATTGCCGTAAATCGAGCGAAGCCGAGGATAGACAGGTCCAGTCCATCGAAACTCAAATCCGAGAACTCGGGGAGTTTGCCGAGAAAAACGGACTGGAAATTGTTGACATTATTTACGAGTCGCAGAGTGCCCATACTCCGGGCCGACCGAAATTTAACGAAATGATCCAGAGAATTAGTGCCGGAGAGGCAAACGGATTGCTCGTCCTTTTCCCCAATCGCCTATCCAGAAATCCTGTTGATGCTGGGATGATTATCTATTTTATGGATCTTAAAAAATTGGTAGAGGTTAGAACTCCTTCTAAAGTTTACTACAATACAGCAACAGATAAAGCATTTCTCGCTTTAGAGCTTATTTTTTCAAAGAAGGACTCGGACGATAAGAGCGAGCACGTAAAGACTGGCTTAAGAACAAGATACCTTAAAGGGCTACCGAACGGTTTGGCTCATATAGGGTATTTTAATGATATGACCAGGGAGAAAGGCAACAGAGACTGGTATGAGGATCCTGTTAGGTGGCCTCTCGTTAAAATGATTTTTGAAAAATTTCTTGAGGGGACGTATTCTGTGAGAAAACTTTATTTTATAGCGCGGGACGAACTAAAATTGACTACGCCCCCAAGGAAAAGAGAGGGTGGTAAATTAATCTCTCTTTCATATCTGTATTTTCTTTTGAGAAATCCCGTATATGCCGGCTTCTTTTATTATGCCAAAGAAGATGGTGAGGTAGTAAGGCAAGATTTGGATAAAAAACTGAAAAGAATGATAACCGAGGATCAGTATTGGCAAATTCAAGACATGCTTGGTAAAAAAGGCAGGCCGCGATCACAAAAAAGAAACCTGCTGTATGGTGGTCTTATTTGGGATGAGGTTAACAATTGTGCTGTAGTCGGAGACCCAAAATTTCAAATAAGATGCACGGCGTGCAAGCATAAGTTTTCTTACATCAACCAGGACCAGTGCCCAAAGTGTGGTATCAAGATCCAAAATATGAACAGGCCGAAATTTAAAAACTATGTTTTCTACGCCAGCGTCAAAGAAAGAAAAAGCCCCGGAATTAAGGCTGTGAGTATCGAAGAGAAGAAGCTTAATGGCGAAGTGATTGACTACTTGGTCCAAAACTTCCAGATTTCCAAAGGGTTAGCAGACTGGGCATTAAGACATATTGACGAAATCAAAGACAAAGAGCTTCAAGAAAATAAGGCGGTAACTCGTTCAAACGAGCAATCCTCCGAAAACGGCCAAAAGAAGCTCCTAAGGCTCTTGGATATGCATGACAGAGGTTTGATCAACGACGAGGAGTTTAGTCTCGCCAAGAGGCAAATTAGCCCGATTCAAGGAAATAAAAAGCTGGCCGAGATTGAAAATATAGATTGGGTTAGTGAAGCGAAAAAAATTGTAAATTTATCTATCGAAATGTCGGAGCTACTTGAAAATGGACCGTTTGAAAAAAAGAGGGATGCTTTAGTTAAGTTTGGTTCGAACCTTCTGTTTAATCGTGGAAAAGTTAGGATTAACAACACTAAATCAATTTCTGCTTACATAAATGGACTCCAAGTTGCAAGGTCCGAAATTGTGGGGTTCGAACCAAGAGAATATGTTGTAAATAAAGGAGAAAGTGGAGAATTTGAAGGTAAATTTCCTGCCCTCATCGCACTGGCTGACGATTTTAGAACGATAGATTGGGTAAATGAATACCCCTTTCCTTCAATTGCTTTGGCGGAATTAAAAGAACTGCTTGCTGATCCGACACTTAAAAATTAAAGGAATATGGCCAAAAAGGAAAAGAAAAAAGAGGAGCTACTGTTAACCATAAAAGATGTGATAGATGTGCTTACTGAGATCTACAAAACGGAAAAGTATGAAAAAACAAAACCAAGCCCAAAATTTAATATGGATGAGTTTAAATTCATTATGGATTATATTTTTTATAAACCCTATTTATACAAAAATTTGCCGGGCATCATAGCAGGTAACTTAGTCGAAAATAACCTGCGGGGCTGTTATCTTAATGGACCCACAGTGAGGCGATTAACTTTTATAAAGCACCTTCTTACAAACAGGTTCAATGCAACAAAGGCGGCTATACAATCTGGGTACAGCCCAAGATGTGCAAAACAATCCGGATATAGAGTTTTGAAATTTCTTAATAACAGAGGATAATCCAAAAAAGGTAAACAAAAGTAAACATTTTTGTGTTTATTTATTTTCTTTAAGAGCTTTCGTCAATGGCGAAATAACAAAATAATTATGATCTTCGGTTGAAAAATTTTCTACGGACGGCTTAGATAGAGTTACTTGTCCAAACATATTTTTATGAAAAGGAACATTAATTACTTTTACCGTTTTTTCAGATAAGCAAAAAATTTGAACCACCTCCTTTGCGTTTTTTGAACTAAACTCGGGCGGGACCAATGGTTTCTCTTTGTTAAAAGGATATATCCATGATTCAACCATCAAGAGAACAAATTTCCCATTATTTTCGATAATTTTTGCCGCCACGCTATCCATAGCCACCATTTTTTGTTCTTGGTTTTGAAAGAAGTGATTTATAACAATAGGTGGTGTTTTCTCATTTTCAACGAATATGAAAGACACCGGAACAAGAAACTTGTCTTTCTTGAGGCAATTCAATCCTGACTGAGCAAACAACCTCATCTGATTAAAAGGATGCTTTTCCGGGAAAATACCTTCTAACAAAGAAACAATTTCTCCAGATTTCCATCCATCACCGTATCTTTCCTTTGCCTTTTCCAAGTCAACTTCATCCCGTTCAATCTTTCCGGTTTTCATTCCAAGCATATTTCCATCGCTAAATCCAAAAACAAGACGGCGATTTTGATCTGTGACCATCATGCATTTCAGTTTATTTTTATCGTTTAATTCTCCGAGACAATAATTACCAGAAGAGAGATTTCGTTTTGAATGAATTGAAAATTTATCGGATGCGTCTAGGAGCATTTCGTGAAAAAAATGATAGGATTGAGCGATCGCATCAAGCAACTCATAATCTGGCAATTTTTCGTACACCCACTTCCTTTCAAATTCAAAGATCAGTCTCTTTTTAAGTTCTTCCGGTACGGGCAAATATTTTGCATACGTATTATAAAAACCCGTAGCGACTTCTAAGCTGTCAGCAAACGGATCGAAAGTAAAAGCAACCCTCTCGAAGTCAACCCACCCTCTCGTTCTGGCTTTAGCGACGCTATGTAATTTTAGATCGTCTTGTTTAACAATTATATTTCGAGCTTCAACAAGCTCTTTAAGGAGCTGATTATCTTGCATTTTTTGTCTCCACCCAGAATACCAGACATCAAAGTTAGCAAGGTTATCTTTTTGCTTTTGCAAAACAAAAGTTAAATTTCTAAGTGCCTGTATGGCCCCGTTTATACCGGCTCGAAAATCATCTATTCGATGATATCCTGATAAAGCGCTGTGCCAAGCCCTATGGGCCTCATCTAAACGATTATAAGCAGCATCAAGAGGAGTGTTCATTAGATCATTGATTTAAACTCCCACTTATCCTCCTCATCATTGTACGAGTATTCAAATTTTGAATTTAGAATACAGCCATTATTTGAAGAGATGAAATTGCCCAAATTATTATAAAGAGAATCCATGCTTTCTTTCAGATCATCTAGTTTTTCGGAAGACATTTGTGCTGGCAATATGAAGGAGATCTTGCAGTCGTTAATATTCGGATATTTAACCAGGAGAAAATCCGTTTTCTTGGGGTCAATGTTTTTTATTGCATCGAATATTTTCTTTAGAGTAAATTTTATGCCATCGTAACCGGCAGTATAAATCACGGTAAGAATGAAGGAAGAAAAATTCGGATCAAAACCGGCCCCACCCGTAAGAGGTTCCGGATTGTAGTCATCTACATCGTTGCTGCCAGATTGTTCTTTCGGAGGGTCTGGATTAATGGAAACATCTGGAAATAATTCTTTTAAAATCGCTGTCAGATTCTGGTCCGGACATTCAAAAATAACATTGTTTTCTTCTTTCATTTTATTTCCTTAATTGCTAATAATTTTGAGTCAACAATTTTCTTAGAGTCATCAATAACGAGTTTGTAGCCGTTTTTTCTAAATAGCTTAAGCGCCGCTTCCTTGCGATTTTTCGTATAAATATCGACTGAAGGAATCCTGAAGTTTACGTTTTTAATCTCAGCCTTTTTCCCCGTCTGCAGTTCCATTACATACCCCTCTAGAGTACCGCTTAAGATCAAAAATTCCAATTCCTTGAGCAGGAAATTGCCAATTCCAATCCTTCTGAATTCCGGTTTAACAAACAGATCATCCGGATACGCCGTATGGTCATTGTGATTTATCATGACATTGAGCCAACCGGCAGTTTCAAATTTAGAAGTACAGACATTTAAATTCGTATGCAAAAATCCGAGTGCAGAAAAACAAGTCATGTACACTTCAAACTTCTTGTTATTATTTAAATATTCTTTTCTGTAGAGCACATTTGGTGTTTTCAGTAGCTGCTCGTTACCTAAAATATCTATCTTTTTGGAATATTCCCACATGATAGGTGGTATTTTTCTCCAGTTGGAATATTCCTCTTCGCTTAACTTTCTGTTGGATGGAAAAAATGAAGCTTCAGGGACCATCCCCCAACCATGGACCGCTCGTAAACCAGTAATCATAGTGGTTCCGCTGCTTAAACCGCCATCAAGCATTTTACACAAGCAAAAATGAAATCTCCGGGATAAATTATGCTTGATCCATTCCGGCTGACACATGAACATAGAGGCGGTTACGCAATCGTTTATAGCCATACTATATATTTTAACAAAAATCAGACGGTTCCGTATTTTGATGTTTAAATAAAAAAAGTCTCTCGGAGAGCAAGCTATTCTCTGGCGGCGGTGTTGATAAAATCCGTGGAGCCCTTTTTGATCAATAGACTGTCGCAAATGGTCGCATTTTAGACCATATGCATACATATTATCTAAATCTTTATTAGTTGAGTAGCTTTTTCTTCTCTCTTTCTTCCAGATAAATTTTTAAAAAGGCGGCCAGAAAAACTCCGGTTGCAATATAATATCCGGCAGATTTGGCCATAAAAATGTAAATTATAATTGTGAACCCAACAAGAATAGCTGACACGTATAAACCAGTAATGACTCTAATAATTTTGCCAGGAGTAAAATTATAAAAGAAATAATTTAAATATCTTTTTAAAAAACTCTTGTTTACTTCAAAGTTATTTTTATAATCAAAAATAAAAAATTCCAAAAATCCAATTAGCCCCAAAAGAGCTAACGAAACACAAATAACTTGAAAGTGGTTAACCTTGGCCCAGACAGTAGTTTCGATTATAAAAAGATCATAATACAAATTTGCTAACAAGTTTAAAATAAAGCCAGCAATAGCAGCTATGGCTATACCTATAACCACATCCGCCCTCTTTTTCTGTTCAAATTTCCCCTCTTCCATGGTAGTAAATTGCAATAGTATACCCAAATTAAAATTCTTCAATATCCAAGGCTTCTTTATTTGATTTACAGGCGATAATAACAGATTTTCCATTCGTAAGAATTTCTGAAATAATTGGTTCTAACATTTGACTTTGGGCCGGAGTAGTTCCAATCCAAGCATTTTGTACAAGACTAATAAATTCCGTATTATTTATATGTCTCCCTATATTGTTATAAGTTATTTTTCGCCCACCACGAGCTCCAACTAAATCGCTGTCCGTCTCAAGAAACTTCCAGTGATCTCGAGAAAAATACATGCCCGGCGTCAATCCAACATCATCTGGTTTTAACACAATTCTTGGACACAATTTCAAAAAGAATGGAATTTCAGCTAAACGATACCCATTCCGATTTGATACCGGCGGCACTGATCTAATTTGATCCATTAAAGCATCCGCGCGAGTTAATTCTTCGGTTAATTGCCAATTAGGAAGCCGAAACGATGGGCCATAATCATCCGTCCCATCCTCCATAGCTTTATATTGCACCAAGACAAATGATTGATAAGTAGCATTATAATATATTAAATCCGCTCCGGTTTGTTCTTCCAGAGGAAGTCTATTAGCTAAAATTACATTTAATTTTGTATCCCTGTTTTCAAATTGTACAGTACCAGTTACAGAGCCTCTAATTCGGTCAAAACCAGGAATGAAATTGAAATCATTTAATATCATCTGATCTTCTCTTAAATATGCATTGGGCAAGCCAGTAAGAAACGAGGATGATTGTTCTACATGGTTAGGTGTCCACTCAAGTAAAGGCTTCCTATCAATACCAGCAATACTCAATGCAGTGTTCAGTGCTTCTTTTTGAGCCGCAAGTGATTTAGAGACATTTGATGATAGATTCGCTATTGTTTCTTGACGTTGTGTACTGTATCGGGCAAGTAAAGAACCGGCATCGGGATTTAATTCATAGATTGCATTTACCATTCCGTTAAAACTCCCTGGCGGTAAAATACCTCCATGTTCAAATGCGTTACTAATATATCGTCGAACATTTGAAGGAGAATGTTCTAAAATATCACTAAAATTTAATGGGTTTTCTAAAATATGAATTTGTTCCAAATTTAACCGACGCAAATCAGTCCCCGCGTGATTACCGGCCCGCCCAGAGGCTAAATGAGTAATCAGCCCTTCCTCTAAAGAGATAAATACTATAAGAGCTGACCCACGACTGTGAGAAAAACTTGGAACAGGTTGGGCGAATTCACCTTCGATATGATCGTTAAAAATTGAGCGTCTATCGGGCGGAATTTTAAATAAATATCCTTGAGTCATTTTTTATAAAAAATTATATTTTTCGGCTATGGTAGACTTTCGCAAACCACCCCATCCTTGTCTCGATCCAGTCCATGAATATCGTTATTCACTCCTCCACAGGCCTCAAAAGCGGCCTGTGCTTCGTTTTGAGTTGAGAAATTGGAGCAGTTATAGGCGTTGTATGAACAAATGTAATTACCATTTGTGGCAGGCTTGCTTTCGGTGGTGGTTTGGAATTGCTGTATTGGTGCAGGAGCAGAGGTTGTAGTGGTTGTTTTGGTTGACTGTTCGATTTTGCAGGCATTATCTGCCCATAGTCCTCTTTTCTGTGATTTAGCCTGTTCTTGGGCCGTTTTAAACTCTTTTTGATATTTGTAAGGAAGATTATATGTATACTCATAGCCCAAACCCTGCTCGATCATGTATTTATTGAAATTAGTCCCATCTTCCAAAAATACGTAAGCCAAAAGTCGATTGTATTTATCATAATCCCCTTGACCCGGATCTTTCTCAATTCTCACTTCTTTCCCTGTTAAAATTTCTTTAGCTTTATCCGAGGCTTCTTTACCAAAACACTCTACCGGTTTTCTCGGATCCACAGTCTCCGGAGTGTTTAAACCGATCAAACGAATGGTTTGTGATTTGCCGTTCATGTTTATCGTGACCGTGTCGCCATCTACTACTTTGACCACTTTATACAAATCACCGGACTGAGGCAGTGGATTTATTTCCACCACTTCTTCTGTAGTTGTTATCTGCTCCAGTGGCAAATTTGAATTTCCGCTCCCCAAAAATGAGATGATGGAAGATATGAACAATAAAACAATGGCCCCAGCTGATATATAAATTATTTTCTTTGAAACAAACATATTTTTTGATATTAAAAATCAAAAGTTGATCGGCGATATGGTCCCATAATACACCTCTCAATACAAAGGTTCCATATTCACTTAATCTTGTGCCCTCGGAAGGGGTCGAACCTCCAACCTTGACGATAGAAGCGTCTTGCTCTGTCCATTGAGCTACGAGGGCAACAAATAACAAAAACATGAATTTATGAAAAATTTTATTTTTTATTCCATATTTTATTTTTATTTCTTTCCTCTTTCCAAATAATCAAACTGACTACAATTACTGTTGGAATAATGAACAGGAGTTTTCCTTCGAAAGGCATTTTCCAAAATTCTTCTAAAAGTTGTATAGCTACTCTTATCGCTGATCCCATGTTTTTAAATTAATTTTTAAAGTTTAGTATTTATCAAATACATTTGAATCGAGTGGGCTCGTTGTGGCTTTTCCGTCAATTACCGGATTTAAAGTAATAGTAAAACCTGTAGATTTGGTATCTGAAGTCTCAAAATCGAAAGTATCATCAAAAGCTTCCGCCCTTGGATTAACCAAAAACTTATTTTGATTCGGGTCCCAATTTGAACCAAAAGAAAAAAGCAATCTATAGATACCGTCGTTTATATTTTCAATCGAATAGCTGCTATTGGCACGCACATAAACAGAATAAACTTTGCTACCGCCTGTTGTAATGAGTTTTACGACTGCGTCGGATTTGGTCCCATTCGAAATGCTTAAAATGCCCTCTCCATTAAGTGATGAGGAAAAGAGAACTGTGCCATTTGGAAGTGAATAATATGAAGTATGAGGAATTGGTGTTAAAGATAGATTAGTATCTACGATAGTCGGATCAGATAATGGCGCGGGGAGCGGATTCGAAGAACCATAATTACCATTCAAAATTAAAGTGAGTGCAATTGATCCAACGATTGAAATTATCCAACCACTACCATTTGGAATTTTAAACCGCTCTTTAGAAGAAGATTTTTGAGGGGGAGTGTAATAAGAAGTATGCGTTTGCTTTTTTGGTTCTTTTGGTGATGATGAAGTGTAGACTCGTTCTGAAGTAGGATTAATATGAGGTATTTTTTCAATAAGTATCATTTTACAGATTGGGCATTGCGCTACGTCCACATTAATTTCATTTTTGCAAAATGGACATTTTTTCATATAATTTATTTTTACTTATCGCTAATCCCATATTTTTTAAATTAGTTTTTAATACCAACAAGTTTCGGCTTTTTCTCCAGTTAAACTTTCAATGTATTTAACGGCAGTATCTATACTTCCAATCTCATCAATAAGGCCAAAATTGAGAGCCTCTTCCCCGAGATATGTTCTGCCGGTAGATATTTTAGACACATCTTCAATTTTGAGATTTCTGTTTTGAGCTATTTCTTCAACGAAAATTTTGTGAGCTTTTTCTAGATCAATCATGAAGATTAATTTTTCTTCTTCGGTAAGTGGTTTATCCGGATCTCCGGCATCTTTGAATTTACCGGTTGAGAGTTGGTTAAAAGTTAAGCCCTCTTTCCTGTTTTTCTCTGTCTGATCGGTGTAAGACATTGTGACCCCGATTCCAACAGTGTCAGACAGTTTGGAAGCATATACTCTGTCGGCTCCGGAGGAAGCAAGGAAGGCTGCAGAAGCTCCCATATTGCGTATTACAGCGACATTTGGCTTCTTCATGGCCTTGAGGGCATTGGCTATTTCTTCCCCGGCCACAATATCGCCGCCCGGGCTATTGATTGAAAGAATGAGACCTTTGACATCGGGATCATTTTCCGCTTTTTCTATGGCAGCCAAAACATTTTCGGAGGAGTAGAACATCTCCGAATCGTCTTCAGATTTAGGGGGTAGATAGGTTGCGAGTACTCCGTTTAATGAGAGGACCATAACATTACAGAAGTTATCTTCCGGACCCGTTTCTTCGGGTATAATCATGACTAGGGTCCCCAGTAAAAAAGAGACAAGGCCGATCCCGATAAAATACAGAATAATTTTTTTTGATATTTTATTTTTTTCTTCCATTTGATTTTAATAATGTTTTCATCTGCTCTCTAATCTCCATCGTTTTTTCGTCAGCCACATCCACTTCTCCGCATTTCGGACACTTGTCCTTGCATACCGGGCAGTATCCGTGACCGCACTTTTTACAATTTATTGATTGAAATTGATGAGGCATATTATTTACATTTAGATAATCTTTTTCTTAACAAAAAAACAGAAAACTTTTCGTAACTCCAGATCAAAACACCGGGAAATATCAAAACTATGACAGTAAGACCAAGTATTCCGAAAAGATCAACCATTTGTCTGATCAATTCTTGAGGATTTGTGAAAAATAATTTTATTCCGTCAAAAGCAACTAGGGACGGATATGCAAAGCCAATGAAAATGTTTAAAGCAAGCCATAAACAAACTATTACAGAGCCAATGTAAGCAACAACTTTTTTAAATGAATTTGTCATCTTAAAAATAAATTTTTATTTCATAACATTATGAATATTTTGAATCACGCCCTGGGTGTCATAATTACCGACGTTTATCCATGTAGGGATACCTAAGACACACAATTTGTCGTCGTTTCTAGATAATGCTATACCCCCAGAACTTCCACTATCAATCTTTGCTGATACATAATAATTTGGGTTTAATAGTCCTCCATACGGAGGATTTACAGTCTTGTCATATCCACTAACCACCCCATTCGTAACAATTCTTGCTGCATCAATCCCCATACCATTAAATGTCTCTTGCATACCAGAGGCAGGATATCCAATCACTACTACAGGAGACCCAACTGCTATTTGTGATGGGCATTTTTTTAGTGTAGAAATTTTAAAATTCAAATGATTCGCTGGTTTCTCCAATTCACTAGGAAGAGGATTGCCATCCGGATAAAACTTTTCAACAAGATTCATAACTGCAATATCCGTTTCATTATTCCAATTCCATTTTGAAGACGGAAATACTGTATAAATCATATCGAAATCCCCATTTATTTTTTCCGCAAACACAACACAATAGCTTTGTTTGTTATACGAGCTATAAAAGGGAGTTTCTACTACATGATCATTTGTAATGACTACATTTTTAGAATCAATATTCCACAATGAGCCGCTCCCTGACGAATCCTTACAGGTTATTTCTACAACACCGGTTATATAAGGTTCTAAATCGGTAGAACCTATAGAATCAGTTTTTTGGCTTTTGCTTTCAATTTGGTTGATTTTTTGGTCCAATTTTTCGGATGTTGCTTGGTTTGCAGATTTTAAATCATTTATTTCTTTTATTGCTTCTTCTAATGATTTCTGTTGCTGTTGTATCAGTTCTTGGGTAGTGTTTTGCTGCAAATTTTTGTAATCGCTGTATTTTCTAACACCAATAAAACCAAAAATACAAATGATTAAGATAATCACAATAACTAGAATAGGTTTGTATGTTTTAATGAATTTGTTTTTGAAAAAATTTAACATTTGAGTGGGTTTTAATTGAAAGGTAAATCTTCTTCCTTTTGAATTTTAAATAATCTCCCTATAATCCAAGAAATTAAAAGTTCTACTCCATGTATCAAATAAATACCAAATCCCAATGCAGCCAAACCGCCAATCACACCCAAAGGAAAATATCCAAAAGCTGGGATATGTTCCCCACACCAAATAAAAATTCTATATCCGGTATATAAACCGACTACTACCGCCAAGATGTTCCAAAATAATTTCCACATAGTTTTTTACATACAAAAAGCCCACCACCAGATGGCCCGGAGGCCACATACCAGTTTCCCGATATGGCGCGAACAGCAACCCTGATGATGGGTTTTTTACGCTGTTCGCGACTTTCTTCACTTTTCACCATGCCGGCGACCACCGGTTTAGGCTACTAGGCTTTATATTCAGTTGTATTGAAATTTTAGCATAATTGAGAGAATATGTAAGTATATGAATTTGGACAGGTTGGGTCCACAATATGCCGCTCAAGTAGAAATTTTAAGGATAGAGCTGTTTGGCTTAATCCATCTTATTGATGGTGCGCCTTTCAGCAAAAATGAAAAAAGAAGCTTGGCCCTAAAAATTTATGCGGAATATAAAAAATGGGATGAAAAAGCTTGTAGAATATTTTTAAAAAATAATCGATACCATCGTTTCTTTGAGAAATGGAGTTTAATAAAAGATTATTTACCATCTTTTAACAAAATTCATTCCGGTAAAAATATAAAACTTCAAAGAGAAGATGCTCTGCGGATGTTTGAAGATATGGAAAAGTTGAGGTCAATTCTAAAAGAAAAAGAGATTATCTTAACCCAATTTGAAGAACAGGTTGTTGTCCCAGTAATTTCCAAGATCAGCGAAATAAAGATTATCAATAATTATTTGATGTGTGGAACTGTAAAAATGCCAATAAGAAGTGGGCAAAAAGCCATAATGGATTTTTTTCTAAAGAATCCAAAAAAAATTAAAAAAGGAAACGTGCTGTCCAAAGGCAAGCCAATACCCAGAATTGATCTTGAAGAATATGGGCATTATGATGATGAAGATTCATTCCGATCAGCTCTGAAAAAACTAAGGATGAGACTAAGGGAATATAAGATGCCATTATCTATTGAAAGTGCTGGGAAGAATCTTTATATTCTAGAAATAAAAATGGAGTAGGACTTTTTGGGACTTTTCCCTACCAAATCACTTTTATTTTAAGGGCATTTCCACAGAAAATCCTTAAAAGCCCAATATACTAAGGCTTTTTATTTTAAGAAAATCAAAGCATGAACGTTGAGAACGATCATGCTCTAAACGAAGATAACATCACTGCTCTAGCAGAATTTTTCGACCTGCTCGCTCAGTACGATTACAATGATCACTTAAAGAAAGGGTCGAATGTCAACACAAACTCTTTAGATCCAGCCTCTAAAGAGTTTGTGTTGGCTGGGGACCAAAAAAATCGAGGATAAACCTGCTGTAAGGGCATCAGGATAACTTGCTCTTAGTAAAAACCATTAAGGAGTATTCAGGTGTTCTTGTGAAAGCCGGGGAAACGAGTGACGACTTCTCGCCCGGCCATTTGAAGAGCATCGGAATACTTCAGGGTAGCATTGGATTCAAAGGTAATCACAATGACTTCTCCGCATCCTCGGTGTCATAAGAAATAACATTACCCCAGATAACATCAAAGGTAAAAGTCGTTCTATTTATAAAAAATTAAAAGTGCTAAAATATAAAAATCATGAAAACTAAGGCTGTGATCTATTGCAGAGTATCTTCCAAAGAACAGGAAGAAACGGGCTATTCTCTGGACGCGCAAGAGAAACTCTTGAAAGAATACGCGGATAAGAAAAACCTTGAAGTGCCAAAGGTATTTAAAATTACGGAATCAGCAAGTAAATGGCAGATCAGAAAAACTCTCGGTGACATGCTTTCATTTGCTGACAAAAGAGATGTAAACATCATTTTGTGCGAAAAAATTGATCGCCTAACACGTAGTTTGAAGGATGCCGCCACTGTTGACGATTGGGTCCACACAAAAAGTGAAAAGGAAGTCCACTTTGTTAAAGAAAATTTCGTATTAAATCAGAATACTCGTGCCCACGAAAATTTGGTCTGGGACATGAAAGTAGCCATTGCTAGATTCTATACAAACAATCTTTCGGAAGAAGTTAAAAAAGGCCAAGCTGAAAAAATCAGACAGGGATGGCTGCCAACCAAACCAGCACTTGGTTATAAAACTATTGGAGATAAGGGCCATAAGATTCATGTGATCGATGAAAATACTGCTTCGTATGTAAAAAGAATTTTTGAACTTTATGCTACTGGAAATTATTCCATGAAAAGAGTAGTGGATGAATTATATGAGCAAGGATTTAGAAATAGAGCCGGTAAAAAACCCGCAAAAAGCAAAGTTGAGGATATCCTAAAAGACCCCTTTTATTACGGAGCCATGCGTTGGAACGATTTGGTTTATGCTGGGTCGCATGAACCTTTGATAACTAAAGAATTGTACGATAAGGTCCAACAAGTAAGGACCAGAGGTGATGCCCCGAAATACCAAAGGCACCAATTCACTTTCAGAAAAATGATTAAGTGCGGTGAATGTGATGGAACCATTACTTTTGAAATTCAAAAAGGTACTGTCTATTGCCATTGCACTCATTATCGTGGTTGTAGTCAGAAAAAATACACTCCCGAGGAGCAGGTTGAGCAGAAGTTAATGGGGGTATTCAAATTTTTTGAAAATATTACTTATGTTGAAGCTGAACAGATTAAGGAAAAAATAAAGAATGATCACTCCGCCGAGATTGAATACAAGGAAAGTACCTTAAAGTCTCTCAATGAACGTTACAGCGGCCTACAGAGGCGTTTGGATAACCTTTATGATGATCGCCTCGATAACAAGATCAGCCGCGAATTTTGGGAAAAGAAACAGCAAGAAATAAACGAGGCGCAAGCTACTCTTTTGGAGCAGATAAACAGGGTCAAAAGTGAAGAAACTAAATATTTCGAAATTTGGCTCAATATCATGGATCTAGCTAGAAGGGCCAGAGAAATTTATGAAAAAAGAACTCCGGAGGAAAGAAGGATGCTTTTGAAGCACGTATTCTCGATGCTTACATTGAAAGACGGAGAAACGACTTATGAACTGAAAGAATCCGTTTCGGTCCTAGCCAAAAGAGTACAAGAAAAGATCGACCTAGAAAAAAATTTCGAACTGCAACAAAAAACCACTAAAAGCATTGCTTCTAGCGGGTCTTTGCGAAAAATAAATAATCACTCTTCGATGGAACTTCCGGAGGCTCAAAATAATTTTCGAACCTCAAAAAAGTCCTCAGTTAAGCCACGACAGGAGGCTTGCACCTCACTTTCACGACCTTTGCTCCGTGGGTAGGGATCGAACCTACGACCAATCGCTTACATTTAATCTCCTATTACTAGAAGCATGGACTATATCATCTCCCTCGACTACGCTCGGGATAAACCCGCACGGTACGTTAGGGGGCGAGGCGCTTCGAATGCAAATGCTTTACACTCACACTCTACTCTCTTGCGAGATAGTCTCTACACCTTCCCAGCACAACTTCTAAAAATAAATATTTACTTTCAGGAGTTGTGCTGGGCTTGGCTCGGGATTACCCACTTTTTAAAGTTTGGGCTTCCCCGAGTTCACCTCGTTTTTCATCCCAAATTTCTTTGGGAAGCTGCGTGACACTACACAGGCGACCGCTCTACCGCTGAGCTACCACGGAACAATATTCTTTTATACAAAGAACACTCAGTATTGTATCAAAAATACAACTTGTTGCAATATTGGGGCGTGGCAATGTATAATTTATATATGTGCAAAACTTCAGGAACAGTATACGGCTTGGGTTTTATAGGAGCAATAGTATTCTTTATCCAACACGCAACTTCTTTTGGAACAGGGATACTTGGTCTGCTTAAGGCAATTGTTTGGCCAGCAATTTTAGTGTACAAACTTTTGGCTCTCTTAAGTTAAACCTGATGCAATCTATTGACCAAAGTGTTTTAAATTTTTTTATAAGCTTGAGGGTTGAATGGCTCTCTTTCATATTTTTAATTATTACCTATTCGGCAAGTTATGTAGTGATAAGCGGAGTCACCGCTCTTTCCGCTCTTTCGTTTTATATTCATAAGCATTACCTCCGAATTTTGACTCTGCTTGTCTCCGTTCTCGGTAGTGCGATTACAGTATTCTTGCTCAAAAATATTTTTTACAGAGCAAGACCTTTGACCGAAGCTCTGTATTTAGAATCGACTTATTCATTCCCAAGTGGCCACGCCGCAATGGCTATGGCACTGTATGGATTTATTTTTTACACCATCTGGACACACCAGAGGCACCACCTCAAAAATCCTTTTATTTTATTTTTAGGAACTTTAATAATATTAGTCGGAGTTAGCCGACTTTATTTGGGAGTCCATTATTTATCTGATGTCTTGGCGGGGTATGCTATTGGTTTGTTGTGGCTTTGGATTTCTCACTCAATCTCAAAATTAAAGATCTGGCAACTTCTGGATAGTGGGCATCTCTGATTATAATATCTCGGCTGTGACCGGCGGTTTGAATTTGGAGTGTGCCAAATTTAAAAAATGTCTCAATAAGTCCACGGGTTTCTACTGTTATATCTTGAATCTGCTCATAGCGAAAACTGGTGATTTCACGATGGAAAAATCCTTTTTGTTCTACATCAATAATCCTCTTGCTAGTGATTATCCAAAGGTCCAAATAATAATCAGTCCATTCAATAAAAAATATCACCCACAACAGTAGTAGCCACAATGAGTAACCAAATGTCTTCCATTTAGTAAATATGTTTTGGATTGCGCTTATTGCCCCCGCTTCAAGTGGCACGAAGCCCGAAGTGATAAAAGTATAAAAAAGTAGTGGTGCGAGTGCCGCAAACATAAGTGACATTATCATGGGGATAATTACCAAATAATGTCTCCTCACAATTTTAACTATTTGTTCACCTTCTTCAAAAGTAATCATTTAATTTAAACTTAAAAATGCTACGACAATAAGCATCACCGCGACGACGACATAAACTATTTCCATAAGTGCGAGTGTCGCACCTCCCATTCCGTATCGCCTCCAATGGAAAAACATCACAAGCGACGCAATTGCTGTGAAAGCCGCCACTAAAAATAAAATGAGGTCAGAGACAGATTTGCCCGAGAGCGAAACTTTGCCCAAAATATTTGGAATATATTCCATAAATTTAATTATACGATATCAAAAAATTATTTACTACTTTTTCTACCTCATCTGCATTAGGAGCTTCCATAAGCTTCACTCGAAGCTCTTTGGCACCGAGAAACCCATTTACATAAGCCTTGTAATGCTTTTTCATTACAGCAAAACTCTTGCCCTGCCCGCCAGTGCCAGGCGTTGGCAGGCGGGCCTGGCCAATAGGTGATTTGGGCAAAACTAATTCCTCAAAAAGTTTAGTATGTTCAATCAAAACTTTTAATTTTTCTTCTACTGTTGGAATGTGGCCTGAAAATAACCAAGGATTTCCAAATATCGCTCTGCCAAGCATCACCCCATCACAACCTGACTCCTCTGCTTTTTGTCGTGCATCAGCAATATTCTCCACATCACCATTTCCAAATATCAAAGTTTTAGTGTCAAGGTTCAACCTTGACACTTCATCCCTAATTTCCACTGCTCTTTTTACATGTTCCCATCTTGCCGGCACAAGTGACATCTCTTTGCGAGTGCGCGCGTGGATAGTGATAACGGCCGGCTCGGTTTCCAAAAGATTGGGAAGCCAGGTTTCTAACTCATCCTTGTTATAACCTATACGAGTTTTAACAGAAACCGGAATTTCCAAGGTTCGGCCTTGGATTTTAGTTTGAGCTCCTTGTTTGGCTGCTAAAATTATTTCCTTAGATAAACTCGGATTTTTCATCAAAGATGCTCCAGCATTTTGCTTTTCTACACTTTTGTCAGGACAGCCCATATTTATATCTATTCCATCAAAACCAAACTCTACCGCCAATCTCGCTGCTTTTTCCATCATTTCAGGTTTGCTTGTAAAAAATTGAGCAATAATCGGTCGCTCCTCCGGAGAAAAAGAAAGATCATTAATGAGAGCATCATATCCTCCCAGAAATAATCCGTCCGCAGAAACAAACTCCGTCCACAAAACATCTGGCTTACCATATTTGGTAATAATACGTCGAAAGGCCCGATCAGTGACATCGGCCATCGGCGCCAAACATAAAATGGGTTTATCCTGAGCATTGTCGAAGGATTTTTTTATTTTATTCCAAAAATTCATATCATTATCCTAGCATATAAAAAGATTACTCTATCCCTCTTTTCTAACCTTCCCCCTTCCCCTCCCTTACATTAAGGGAGGGGTGACTGCTATTTATTATTCTCTCTAAACTATTGAACTAGTTGCGCGGCTCCCTCCTTAAAGTAAGGAGGGTCGATACGAAGTGCGGGGAGGTTAGATAAGAACATAAAAAATAAGGTCATATAAAAATTTAGCCCCGCCCCCCTTTTACTATAGGGGGCGGGGCGTTGCCGGCGGCCGGCGGTTCAGACGCTATAATTGGAATTGGCCCTTGCGGTGCCGATGGTGGCCATCGGCGCACCGCGGTTGCGTGCGTGCATGTTTGGCTCCTTTGTGATAGCTGTAATACCTGAGTTGGTGGACTCGCCACGCCGTTACCCAAAGCATCACAACGTCTGTATATAGTATAGCACAACCACAAAATCTGTCAAGCATTTTGACACGATTTTTCTATTTTGTATGTAGGTGTGGTAAAATATGGCTTAACAGAGCCATTTTTTTGTTGCTCATAAAAAACCTCATCCCATTCCACTAAAGTGGAATTGCCCTTCCTTACAGGAACTGTCCAGTCATTGGATTTTTTATTCAAAAAATCTCAATGACTCTTGCAAAGCTCCAAGTATTCGCTTTTCACCCCTAGATGCAGGGGAAGGGAGAAATACAAAAATCTAGAACTAGTACTGTGTGAGATATGTTTCCCCCCTCCTGCATCTAGGAGAGGGGTAAGGGGTGAGGTTAATTGAGCTCCTCCCTTTTGATTTCAATCTTGCTCCCCGGTTTAGCTTTGCCTGAAACTATTTTGCGAGCAATGAGGTCTTCAATTTCATTTTGAATTGCGCGATTGATAGAGCGCCCACCAAACTGCGGGTCACTGCCCTTTTCTACCAAAAAATTAACAATATCTTGATTAACGACAAATTCAATATCCCTCTCCTTGAGCCTCCTCGCCAATTTTTCAAGCCCCATCCGAGCGACACTTTCAAGTTCGTTATTTTGTAATGGATGGAAGAAGATGATGCCATCAAAACGATTGAGAAGTTCAGGGCGGAAAATTTTATCTTTTATAATTGAATTGATTATCACATCTTTTGATTTGACTAAATTACTTCCCGATTTGATAGTCTCCCAAATCATATCGCTCCCCGCGTTCGAGGTCGCAATAATTATGAGGTTGCGACAATTCACCTGCCTACCCAGCGCATCAGTAAACACACCTTCATCCAGCACCTGCAAAAATAAGTCCAGCACATCCGGCGCTGACTTTTCAAATTCATCTAGGAGCAATACTCCATAAGGATTATCTCTGACTTTGCTAGCCAGAAGCCCACTTCGGTTCATAGCGAAGTCCCCGATAAGTTGGGAGAGAGCTTCAGGAGAACTATATTCAGACATATCAAATCGCACCATCTTTTTTTCGTCACCAAAAAAGCTTTCTGCCAAAGATTTGGAGACTTCAGTCTTCCCCACCCCTGTCGGGCCGATAAAAAGAAACGAAGATATCGGTCTTTTGGGATTGGCGATGCCAGAGCGTGATCTCCTTATGGCACTCGCGATACCGCTTACCGCTTCGTCTTGACCAACCACTCTCTTATGCAAAAGTTCTTCAAGGTGCTCTATCTTTTCCATCTCTTTTTCTTTTATCATGCCGGTAGAGATACCCGTCTTTTCAGAAACAAAAACTGACACATCATTTTCTTTCAAAACTCCAATTTTCCGCTCTGCCGCCCAAGGGGCAATTTCGATGAGCATATCAAGCGCTTTGCTTGGCATCTCTCCGTAAGTTATAAATTCATCGGCCGACTTAGCCAAATTTAAAATTGCTGGATAAGAAAACATCACCCCATACTGCTTTTCAATAGGCAAAACTTGCTCCAGGAGGACACTGACAGAGGCTTCCACCCCGATTGCATCAGGAATGACCCTCTCAAATCTTTCGAGTAGTGTCGGGCTCGATTCAATAATAAAATGAAAATCAGAATTAGTAGCAGAAGAAATTATTTGAATGTGATCTGAAGCAAGGAAAGGTGAGAGGAGTGATGGTAGGTTTATTCCCAAATTTTTGGTACTCGAGACAAATCCTGACAAGTCGCTCACATATAGAATAATATTGCCCGCCAAAACCGACTGATTCAAAATTTTTAAAATCTCTGCCTCAAGTTCACTTCTATTTTTGAATGAAGCTATCAAATTATTTGCGTCAAGCTCAATAATGTTTTTATGCTCAACCGAAGGTAATGATGTTCCGAGTTTAATTTTTTTAAGTAATCGCCCCACGATATCTCTGGCGACTTTTTCGTCATCGTCAATTATAATCGCATTGGCTTCACTACTCCTCTGCAGAATATTTTCAAGTATTTGAACCTCTTTTTCTCGATAACCATTTTCTGAATCAAAAAGAGAGATGTCAACTGAGTACTCAAAAGGCACTCCAAATTTACCGAGGTCAGTCACAACCCCATATGACCAACTCGTACCTATGGAAGGGATCGCTCCCAAATTTTCGCGCCCCCAAAATCTTTCTTTGCATTGTTTCGACTCTTCCATTCTACTCACCCACAGGACTGCACCAACAAATTCAACCTTGTTTATAGAATTTTGGGCGAGGAATGATTGGAATGATTTATCGATATCGTAAAGAGTGCTTGCGTATTGAGGTAAATTGACAAAATCACTATCAAAGTTTAACGCCGAGGCCATTATCGGAGACCTCTCTGAATAAACAAAATTTTTACAATTTTCATAAGGAATACCGAGTCTGAGGAAAATCATAAGTCCAATTTTAGTTTCAAAGAGACCTCTCGTCACATCAATTTCATCAGTAGCATACAATATATTGGAAAGACCATAATCGAGACTAACATTTTTATCTATCATTTTTTCTTTTATCCTGACTGTCAGCCCATCATCCATCATTGACCTATAAAAGAATTCAACAAAAGAGAGAGTGAGATAAATAAAAATGAAAACAAAAAACATACCGTCAGCTTTGCCAAACGAAAGAGGCAGGATATCAAAAGACAAACCAAAAGAGATGAGAGCAGCGAGAGCTGTCAATTTCCTCAAAACACTCCGCCACTTTTTAGCAAAATACCGATCTAGTGCAATACTATAAAAATGTGGTTCTGAAATTTCTTTAAGTTTTTTAAAAGTCATAAAATTAAATCACAAAAAATGTTACTGATAGAACAAGGCTACCGACGAGTATAAGTGGTGCCAATATCCAGATCACTAGGATACAAATTGAAAATGCCAAAACTACAATATACGAAATGGCTCCGACAAACAAAACCAAAATCTTAGTGAAGAACCCAACCGCTCTCATAAGACTATTTACTATAAGGGTTGAGGCAAATGCACTCAGATTGAAACCGCCTTCATAAGTTTCGCCCAACCTTTTCCATGGAGCAAACAAGGTTTTGATTAAAAGCCTAAATGAAAAGAAGTGGGTCACAAACCACAAAAAGTTTTGAGACACATAAAAGAGTTCTCTTAACCCTTTTCTATAGTGCCATTTTATATAAGCTAAAAAAAATGAGTCATTCTCATAAACATCAGACATAGGTATATTATAGCAATAACTACATAAAATATTAACAACCTCATCCATAAAACACCTCACCCGGCCTACGGCCACCCTCTCCTTGAATAAGGAGAGGGAAAACCTCATAATTAATGTGTAGTGAAGGTTCATAATTTAAATAAATATATAGATAGAAGGAAAGAACTGCGGAGGGAACAAACTCCGCAAGAAGAAAAATTGTGGTGGTATTTGAAAGACAGAAGATTGTTGGGATTCAAATTCAGAAGACAGACCAGTATAGGAGGATATATTTTAGATTTTTATTGCGCTGAGAAAAGATTAATAATTGAAATTGATGGAGAAATTCACAACAAAAATGATAACCGAGAATACGATAAAATCAGAGATAAATTTTTCAAAGAACTAGACTACAAAGTTTTGAGATTCAAAAATAAGCAGGTTGATGAAGATATGAATAAGGTAATTAAAATAATAGAAGAAAATTTTAAATGAAAAGGCCACCCCGAAGGATGGCCTGAGCAGAATCCGTTACCGTACGGTGGTCCTTTCACCAGCCCTCCCCTTAGTAACTACCCTCCGAGAGTGATTACTCTCTCAAGTGAACGCCCACTCGCGGGCTTCCTCAAGGGGAGGAGATACTTCATCGCCGGATCTACCCGATAAACAACATATCAAATCTATAAAATTTGTCAACCCTTTTCTTGTTTTGTAAAGTTAAGTTGAAAAAAATGTTTTAAAATAACAATTTTTTGTAATTTAAGAAAAAATCAGAAATTTAGGCTGGTGGAAAAAGTGCTCGCGTGTTCCCTCTCCTCAGTCGAGGAGAGGGTGCCGAGCAGAGCGAGGCGGGTGAGGTTATTTCAACTTATAAAACATCTTATTGCCAAAGCGAGCGTCAATATATTCAAATGTGGCGTCAAGGTTATTGCTTTTTATTTCATCTATTAAAAGCAAGGCATTTTGCGCTATCAGAGCAAGATCAGCCTCTCCCGGACTAAAAAATACTTCCCCGATACTGGTGCCCAATATAGCCTTGTCAGAAGACTCGATATTTATATATGTCGCCTCAAAACCCGCCTTTTCAAACACATCAATAAATTTTAAATAATTTTGAATTTTGCCTGCAGTAGCAAAACTTTGCATGATAGGGTCTCCAGTCACACCACCTTTAAAAATAAATTTGTCACTTAGGGTTTCAGCCTTTTCAAATATCAAACCACTTTTATTCATATAGAAACATTCTTCTGAAGAAGCGCACCATAAAAAGTCTGCTTCCCTCTCTAGAACTTTCAAAACAATACTCTTACTAAAATATTGTTTATTAATTTCTGCTTTTTCTAATCTTGGGAAAGTAGTGAGCAGGGTGTCAGCCAATTCTTGTTTATTTAAAAACAAAATATTTGTCTTTGGTATTATAAAAAAATGGTCGCCCGAAGTCCGACTTAGGGCTGTAGCTTTGAGATTTTCGGTAGATACAGTTTCGGCACCCAAAACTACAATATTTTTTATCTGCAAAAAATCGGCTCTCAAAATAAAAATAATACCAATCAAAAAAATGATCGGTAATCCAACTTTCAAAACCAAACCAAAAACTCTTCTTGCATTGTTCCTTTTGGCAATTCTTGAAGAAGCCTTATTATATCTTCTACCTTGCATATTATTTCTTAGAAATCTTTTCCTTCCCTCCCATATAAGGACGCAAAGCTTTTGGAATCACGATTGAGCCATCGGAGAGTTGATTGTTTTCAAGCAGTTGAATCAAAATCCGAGGAGTCGCTAGAGCGGTATTGTTCAGTGAGTGAGCAAATTTTAATTTATTATCACTGTCTCGATATTTAATATTTAATCGACGAGTTTGAAAATCGTGAAAATACGAACAGGAATGAGTCTCGCCATATTTATTTTTTGATGGTATCCAAGTTTCTATATCATATTTTTTGACTTGTCCCAAGCCCAAATCCCCTCCACAATTAACTACTACATGATAAGGAAGCTCGAGAGCCTGCAAAATTTGTTCGGCATTAGCCAAAAGTTCCTCGTGATATTTGACGCTTTCTTCGTGTGAGGCTTCGCAAATAATAACTTGTTCAAATTTCATAAACTCGTGCACTCGATAAAGGCCTTTAGTATCTTTACTATAACTTCCGGCCTCTCTCCTAAACGCTGGCGAAAATGCAAATTTTTTCATTGGTAAATCTTTCTTTTCATAAACCTTATCCGAAAAATAACTCATGGTAGCTACCTCGGCAGTTCCCGCCAAATAATCATTGTCTTGAGTATGATACAAATCATCTTCTCCTTGAGGCAGATACCCTGAACCAAGCAAAGTTTCCCTTTTCACCAGAGACGGCACAAGCATCATAGAATATTCTGGATGATTTTTTCTAAACAAATCTACCGAAAGTTGCCAGAGTGCAAAAGAAAGTTCCGCTCCTTCATTTTTCAAAAAATAACCACGAAATCCAGCCACCTTGGCCCCAGTTTCAAAATCAGCCAAGTCCAAATTTTCCATAAGTTCGATATGGTCTTTGGGAGTAAAATCAAATTTTGGAATATCCCCGCCCGCCGATGAGGCGGGGCCCCATCGTCTAACTTCAACATTTGCCGCATCATCATCACCTTCTGGTACTGACACATCGGGAATGTTGGGAACAGAGACCATCAACTTTTGCCATTCCACCATCACTTCTTTGAGCTCTTCCTCCAATTTTTGCGTTTCTTCTTTGAGCGGTTGCATTTGTCTAATCAAGTCCGCCTTTGCCTGTCCGCCATCGGCTGAGCCTTCAGGCGATGACAGGCGGGCCACTTCTTCACTCACCTTGTTTTGCCGAGCCCGCTTTTCCTCAACTTCCTGACTCAACTTTTTTCTCTTATCATCTACTTCCAAAAGTTTTTGCACATCAAATGGAATGTGCTTCTTCACGGCACCGAGAGCAATCAATTCCGCATTTTCTCTTATAAATTTTATGTCTAACATAATGAAATTTTAAATGATTATCTTAACTATCCCCTTGCCCCTCCCTTAAATTAAGGGAGGGGTTGGGTGGGTTAGTCCGATTTCATGTAAATAATATTAACATCTGTTAAAATAAAAGTGAAATGAGTTATAAAATAAATACACTTAAAAGGACCGATTGGCCGCCGTTGCTTACCGAAATAAACGATCCGCCCGAGCAATTATATTTCGCTGGCAATGTGCCCGATTATAACCGTAAACTCCTTTGTGTTGTTGGTAGTCGCAAATATACAAATTACGGCCGAGAGGCAGTTGAATATTTGATAAGAGAACTTGCTGGTTACCCCATAACCATTGTATCGGGGTTAGCACTCGGTATAGACTCCATTGCCCACAGAGCCGCGCTCAAAAATAATTTACCTACCATTGCTATACCTGGCTCAGGGCTTCACCCCGAGGCACTACATCCGCAGACGCATGTTATGCTTGCCGAAGAAATTGTAGAGAGAGGTGGTACTTTAATTTCAGAAATGGAACCAGAACAAAAAGCATCGCTTATGATGCACGACACGGTGGCCAAAAAAGTTTTTTTCAGTTTCCCGAGGCGTAACCGGATAATGGCTGGTATGTGCCACGCCATTTTGGTTGTGGAGGCAGAACTAAAATCCGGAACTCTCATTACCTCCAAATTAGCGACCGAATACAATCGCGAAGTTCTCACTATTCCTGGGAGCATATTTTCTCCACACTCTGATGGTCCCCATATGCTCCTGCGCCTGGGAGCGACTCCAATCCGCAATGCCGACGATATTTTGGAAGCTCTGAATATTGGCAAATTAGATTTGGGTTCGTCATCAAAAAAGAGTTCTGGTAAAAAAGAAACCAATTATGAAGATTGCTCGGAAAGAGAAATGCAAATTATAAAACTTTTAATAGAACCTTTGGCGCGTGATGAGATTTTGCGTGAAGCCCTAACTCAACATCAAATCCCTATCGGCGAAACTCAAACCTTGCTTTCACTTTTGGAACTCAAAGGCCTAATCCGTGAATCCCTCGGCGAAATCCGCCTCGCCTAGCAAAGTGTCAAGGTTCAACCTTGCCACTTGACTAAAAAGGTCAAGTATGCTATACTTAATAACAGAAGATACCCCTCCCGCTACCCCTCAAGTAGGACAGATGATAACTCATAATAATAACTCGTTGGTATTTTAAATCCAATCACCTCCCTCGGTCGGTCATTTAAGAAGGTGTGAATTTCATTCAATTCTTCTTCAGT
>Ga0208375_1000746_pt1 | contig 42581 bp, 54 predicted proteins | sample RifOxyD1_FD_184038 | JGI IMG/M metagenome (GOLD analysis project Ga0208375, IMG submission 184038) | Soil microbial communities from Rifle, Colorado - Rifle Oxygen_injection D1 (SPAdes) | ecosystem: Environmental > Terrestrial > Deep subsurface > Rock core/Sediment | place: Rifle, Colorado... | reverse complement strand
CATTTCAATAGTATCACCATCCAATGGATAATACTTTGTTCTTTTTGGATTCATATTTTTATTTTTTAGTCATTTTTAGCCTCCTGACTTCAAGCAATAAATCAAAAGGCTTAAAAGGTTGAACTACGATTATTATTTGGAATGAATCGTATCACCCCCAAAGCCTCTGTTTCCATTACTAATTAATTTAATTAGAAAATAGGACGAATATCTTATATATAAACTTTGCTGTAATAAGCAAAATATAATCAAAATAATTAAAATGTCCTTTTTGCAATAAAGAACATGAAAGAAAATCAATTTTTTAGACCATCTTCATTAATCTTAGTTTATCTTTTATCTGCGAATAATAAAAATAATATTTCTCAGATAGCAAAAGAGTTTAAGGCATATCCCGGAAACATGACAAGAACCTTAGATAATTTTATTTCCTTAGGTTTATTAAAAAAAGAGGAAAAAGAAGGTAAAAAAGAAGTTAAAATATCCTTAACAAAAAAAGGTAAAAATGTCGCAGAAAACATAAAGAAAATTATAAAAGAATTAAATTAATTTGTTTTCCAAGTATCATACTTTTCAGCTTTTCCTTCTTTTCTTAATCTTAAAGCACAAATCTTACACATTTTATAACGATAATACCATCTTTTTGTACCAGAAAGATTTCTTTTACAAATCGGGCAAATTTTCATAAAGAGGATACGAAGAGGATATTTAAAATACTTTCTTAAGACCAATTAACTTAACAATGTAGGTTTACAATAATCTTTAAAAAGAGAGAGTTAATCTTCTAAATATGACTGACAATTATAAACAACTCGTCGAAAGAATTTCTCAATCAACAAAACTTAGTGTTGAGGATATTGAAAGAAGAATTGAAGCAAAAAGAGCAAAACTTTCTGGATTAATTTCCCTTGAAGGGGCTGCACATGTAATTGCTGCAGAACTAGGGATAGGTTTAGAAAAACAAAATTACAAAATTTCTGAATTGAACTTAGGAATGAGAAAAGTTATTGTTTTGGGAAAAATTATTCAAATTTATCCTGTAAAAACTTATAAAAAAAATGGAAGGGAAGGTGAAATTGGGAGTTTCATGATTGCGGATGAAACTGGAAATATTCGGGTTGTTTTATGGGATACAAACCATATTAAAAAAATTAAAGATAACGAATTAAAAGAGGGGGAAGTTGTTGAAATAATGAATGCTGATGTTCGAGGAACGATGAACAAGGAAATTCATTTGAATTCATTTTCAAAATTAGAAAAATCTTCTGTCCAAATAGAAAATGTCATTATTAATAAACCACAAAGAAATGAACAAATTTCAAAAATTTCTGAATTAAAACCAGATTCTTTTTCAAATTTAAGGGGAACAATTGTTCAGGTATTTCAACCAGCTTTCTTTAATGTATGCCCAAATTGCAATATGAAGGTTAGTTTTGAAAATGAAAAAGCAATTTGCCCAAGACACGAACTTGTTACTCCAAAAGAAAGAGCAATATTAAATATGGTCGTAGATGATGGAACAGAAACAATAAGAACTATTGCATTTACTGATCAAATAAATGAACTTTATGGGATGATTGAAGATGTCGAGTTATTAAAAGACCCAAGCTTTAATACATCTAAACGTGCAGAAGTTTTAGGAAAGGAATTTGTTTTTTCTGGAAAAACAAGACACAATGCCCTTTTTGACAGAACAGAATTTATAATTAACAGAGTAAGAGAGGCCAATCCTGAAGAAGTTATTGCAGAGCTCTCAAAAACAGTTAAAATATCTTCAACAAATTAAATATATTTTTCAGTATATATTTCTTTAAAAAGCTGAAAACGTTATAAAAATCATGGCTAAGGAAAAATTAAAAGAAAAAAAAGTTGCAAGAGAAGGGGAACCTAAACTAACAGATCTTCCTGGAATCGGCCCTACAACTGCTTCTAAATTAGAAGAGAACGGTTATGGCGATCTAATGTCTGTTGCTGTTATGAATCCTTCAGATTTAAGTTCATTATGCGATTTAAGTGAAGCTGTTGCAAGAAAAGCGATTTCTGCTGCTAGAAAAATGCTTAATCTCGAATTTCAAGACGCAACAGAATATGTAAAAAAAAGAGAAGAAATATTTCATATTACAACCGGATCAAAGAGTTTGGATGCACTTCTGGGAAGTGGAGTTGAAACAAAAGCAATAACCGAAGCTTTTGGTGCTTTTGGAAGCGGTAAATCTCAGCTTGCACACACCCTTGCGGTGACTGTGCAGCTTCCAAGAGATCAAGGTGGTGCAGATGGTAGAGCTGTTTGGATAGATACAGAAGGAACTTTCAGACCAGAGAGAATTAAACAAATTGCAGAAGGAAAGGGACTTGATACAGAAAAAACACTAAAAGGGATTTTTGTTGCAAGGGCTTTTAATTCAGATCATCAGATTTTGCTTGTTGAAAAAGTCATGGATTTGATTAACAATGGCGAACCGATTAAATTATTGATTGTAGATAGTATTACAGCACATTTCAGAGCAGAATTTGCAGGAAGAGGGATGCTTGCAGATAGACAACAAAGAATAAACAAACATCTTCATGCTTTAATGAGATTAGCAGAATCAAAAAACATCGCGATTTATATGACCAACCAAGTTATGGCAAATCCTGCAGTTATGTTCGGAGACCCAACAACAGCAATTGGTGGACATATTGTTGCTCATGCTTCTACATATCGACTTTATTTAAGAAGAGGAAAAAAGAATTCAAGAGTCGCTAAAATGATTGATTCACCAAATCTTCCCGAAAATGAATGCGTTTTCTTTTTAAGTGATAAGGGTGTGGTTGATGTGGTAGATGAAGAATAAAAATTTAGTTAAAATTAAATACTTCTTGAACTAATTTCTTTTATGATAGATTTTGATGAAATAATTGACAAGTATCTCATTCATGAAAATAAACCAAAAGAAATTGGAAGATATTATCCGAGTGAAATTGGGGGATGTATTAGAAAAACGTGGTTCTCTTACAAAAATCCAAAAGAAGTCGGCGCAGATCTACTTCGAATTTTTGAAGCTGGAAATTTATTACATGAATTTATCAGTGATGCAATTAAAAGTGAGAAAAATCCAGATATAGAATTAGTAAAAAATGAAATGCCTATTAGAATAGAAGAAAAAGATTTTATTATTTCTGGAAGAATTGATAACCTTATTATGTTAAAATTAAATGGGGAACAGTATCTGGTTGAAGTTAAATCAACAAAAATGCTTCCAAGATATGCAAATGAAAGTCACGAGATGCAACTACAACTTTATATGCATGCAACAAATATCCACAAGGGATTTCTTTTATATATCCAAAAAGATAATTTAAAAACAACATCCTTTGAATCAAAATATGATGAAAACATGGCACAAAATATTTTGAGAAGATTTAGAGAACTTCATCTTTCCTTGAAGAATGATAAGATGCCAAAACCAGAAGCAAAACTTAGCGATGATAAAAGATGGATGTGTTCTTATTGCGCATATAAAGAAAACTGTGATAAAGCTGGAAATTAACTTGCAGAGCATTCCCCTCTAAAAAAAGCCCATTCTTCACATTCTTTTCCACTAGAAAAAATACAAACCCCATATTGTCCTTCCGTATTTTCTCTTATTTCTAAGGTTCCTCCTTGTTCTTCACAAAAAACTGATGCGGGATTTGCTAGAGTTTGATTTTCTACGGAAGATTCTCCAAGCAAGTCATAAGGATGAACATCTGGATAAAAAATTCCATAGACTTTTACTTCTGTTATACCCGATTCATTAATTTGTGCAAATATTTCATAATTACAAATGCACTTACAAATTTCCCCTTTGTTATCTTCGTTTATAACCAAAATACCATCATAAACTTCATAAGATAATGTTATGTTTGCGCAGCAAACATATGAAACCTTTTGATGTAAAATTACTTTGTTTTCTTCAATTGTTATATTTGCAAAAACCCCTTTATCTTCTTGATTGCATGGGCTAACTAAATAATACATGTTTTCAAATTTCGATGTATGGGCTAAAGGTGTTGTTCCAGAATTTTTTATTATAAAAAATAATCCTATGGCAATTATCAAAACTAAAACAATTATCCCGATAATTTTCCATAAATTCTTTTGATTTTTACGTGCCATCTTCTATTTTGTTGTTTTTAACTTTTATAAATAATCGTTAGACTCCAATTTGGTTTGAAGTTATCTTAAACTTTCTTCGCATTCTTCTTTAACCATTCATTAAATTCTTTCAAAACTCTTTTGTTTTCAGGAACACCAACTTCTGCTTGAATTTTTTCAGACATTTCATGGAAAATAGAATTACTCCTTACGACAAATGGCCCTTCTAATAACCCAGGCATTTTACTTTGAATTGAAAAATCTACAAGAGATTGTTTCATATCTGCTCTAAGTTTAATATTTTCCCAAACAGCATCCCAATTTCCAGCCCATCCCCTTACATTACCTGCAATTTCTTTTAAGACCTCTGATTCTCCATTAATCAAATCCTCTGTTGGTTTAATCTCATCTGATAAAACATCATATTTCATTAAATCTAGAAAACCATGTTCTATTGCAGGATCTTCTTTCCAGTGTTTTCTTACTTCAGCAATTTGCAACATTCTTCTAAACCTATGAATTCCATCTGCACTTTTAATTGGATTAACTATAGTAATAATATCTGTTGCTTTGAAACTTGTTGCAGGAACCTTAAGATCATTAACAACCCTATCAAAAACACCGTATGGACTTGCACCATGGATTGTACCTGCCACCACATTTGCTAAGGCTCCAACCCTCATCGCTTCATATAATGCAGAAGTTTCTGTGCTCCTTACTTCACCAACAATCAAACAAGAATCTCCAAGTCTCAAAGAAGTTCTTATTCCTTCTTCTGCAGAAACTTCTGTTGATTCTTTTAATAATGCACCCCTGACTTTCATTCTTAAAATATCAAAATTCAAATCCCTTAATGCATTTACTGGAAGTTCAAGAGTATCTTCTAATACAATGACTCTATATTTTTGCATGATCTCCAACATACACGCTCCTAAAAAAGAGGTTTTACCCGAACTTCTTGTTCCAGCAACTAATAATGTTCTTCCACCATCTATTAAAAAAGACATTAATCCTGCCGACAATGATGAAATCATTTTATTTTTTATAAATAAAGGCATTGTCCAAGGTTTATCTCTGTGTCTTCTAAATGAATATGCCACCCCATCAGGAGAAAGAGGTTGCTGAATTATTGCTACCCTCGCTCTAGCTTTTAAAATTTCTAGTTCTGTATCTAATATCGGATTTGCTTCATCTAATGGTCTTCCAGAAATCATTCTAAATTTTGCAGCCCAAGAATCTACATCTTCTTGACTTGGAACAATATTACTATCACATTCATCAAATTCATTATGTCTCACAAATATTGGAACAGCCCCTGCTGGAGAATTTACTGAAATGTCCTGAAGATTTTCATCTAATAACAAAACTTCAATAAGTCCAAAACCAATTGTATATCTCACTAAAATTGAAGATAATTTATTTAAATTTTTATAAGTCAATTTTATTTTTCTTGATTCGCTTAATTCTCCTAAAAGATCTTTTGCAATATTAAAAAAGACTTGCCTTATTCTTTCTGGATCGGTAAATTCTTCTGCTTTTGGTTTATGTTCTAATAAAACATTTCTTGCAACATTTACTAATTCTTGTAATTCTTCGTCTAAAGAAAATTCAGGTGGATTCAGATGATATAAATATTTATTTTTACCAGGAATTTTTAAAATAGTTACAATACTCTTATCAAATTCTGTCCCTATTTCATATTCCTCTACAATTTCTCCATCTTCTGGAAGAGAAGCCATTAACCGAGTAAATGTAAAATTTGGTACAATTTCGGGTCTAAAAAATTGATTATAAATTTCCCGAGAGTTCAAAACATATCCCTTAAGTAAATCCGGTCTTTGAATTATTTGTTGGATTAGGGATGTTTTTTCAAGCATTGATAAAATTCTTTGAAGAATTTTTAAGTATTTGTCTTCACATGCTTTATCCTCTGGAAGAGCATTTGTAAGATTTATTTTTTGTTCTTCGATAAATCTTTTTAATTCAAAGTACATTGCAACCGGGTCTTGTTTTAATAAACCTAAAATAAGATAACGCATAGTTTCATATCTTGCGTTAATGTGTTTTTGACATTTTCCTAGTTCTAAGGTTGATGCTAAAAGAACCTTTTCTTGTTTGATTAAAGCAGTATATAACTGAGATAAATCTATTAAATATTTTACTTGATTAAATGTGTGGACATAATTTCTTTGCTGTACAAAAACAATTTTTGTTGCATTTGAAACTTCGGTTAGAGCATCAATAACTCTCGACATTACAACATTAGAATCTGCAATTCCCGGAACAAATGGTGCTCCAAGGTAATTAAAATAGATTACTTCTTGATTTCCTTCCCTTATATTCTCATATCCATATAATTGTGTTCCGGGTTTGAATAACATCGTCTGTTAAAATTTGATTAAATTTATTTAAAAATTATTTTTTAGTTCTTTTCAATAATCTGTCTAATGTTTCTTTTTCTTTTTCCTTTTTTATTAATGTGTTTTCTTCTCTCTTTATTTTTGATTCAGAAATTTTTTTGTTTAATTCATCGATATTTGTAGCTTTTTTAAAATTTATTTTATTTGCTTCGTTGGCAATTTTGTTTATATCTTTCATGTTTGACACAAGAGGGGATAATATTTTTAAGAATGCATTCTCTAATGCAATCACCTCTGCATTCATTGCCCTCCTCTCGATGTTAATTTCTTGCATTTTTGATAATATCCCTTCATTCAAATCTTTCATTTTTATTTCAAATTTTTTCATATTTTCGTCTGTTGTTTTAATCTGTTTCTCTATATTCTGTTTGAATGAATCTAAATTTCCAATTTTTGTTTCTATTTCTCTAATCTTATCATTAACAATTTCTTCAACCATCTCATCAATATCTGATTCACCCATTGTTGATTGAACTGGTTGTTGATAAGAATAACTTGGAGATTCATAACCCCCTTCTTGGCTTGGCGCAGGGCTTGGAGAAATGGATTGTTCTTCGGAATATCTGGAAGGTTCTTCTCTTTCAAAAGATTCTTCCCTTCTTTTCGGAACAAGGGGCATTTTTTTTCTTTCTGCAAATCTCGTATCTTCCTGTAACTCTTCAGGATAATTTTCTTCTGATGTTTCTCTACTTGTTTCATCTTCCCCTTCATCTATTTCCTTATGCCTTCTTCCTTGCATATGGAAGTCGGATCTTTCTTCTATTTCAGGCCTAATCATAATTGATTTTGACATTTTTCTTCCTGAAGACGGTGTTGGAGTTTCTTCAATTGCCTCTTCATCAAAATCTTCAGTGGCAAAAGCTAAACTTTCATCTCCTGCTGCTTTTGCTAATTCGATTTTTGTTTGTGCTTGGTCAATACCTTCTCTAATTTCCGCGGGGTTAAATCCCTCCTCTCTAAGTTGTTTTAAAATATCTGAAGAAGTAAAATTTTGCCTAATCATCATAATTATTTCATTTACTAGTTTTCTTTGAGCCATTTTATTCATCCTCCACAATATTTATTTTTCCATGCTTCTTATCTTCAATCATCTTTTCTACAAGTTTTATTACTTCTTCTTGACTCATAAAATTTAAGGGTTCAAACAATTTCATATATCTTTGAACATTCATTAATTCATCCTTTCTAGCAAAATTTCCAGATTCCAAAACAATATGGTCTATTACGTCCTTTAATTTATCATTTTCATTACGTACATTAGAAACATCTGTTTTTAAATCAGAAATTTCTTTATTCAACCTATCATTTTGTTTAAGAAGGGTTTGACTTAAAATTGATACCCTTTCTCTTAAAAGCTGTAATTTTTCTTCAACAGAATTGAGGTGTGAACTAAAATCACCAATCATTGCAGAAATCGCATTCATATCTCTCTGTTCCATATATCTCCTCTTTTGTAAACCTCAATATAAAATTAGTCAAGACGATTTAAATATTTTTAGACTAAACAATTATTTGCCAAATCCAGAAACATTAGCATAAAAAACAATTACTGCAAATGCTGCTAAAATCAAAGCAATTAATATTGTAGAAAATGTTGATGCTATCAAACCAACTGTAAAAATTGATGCAGTTAAAAAAAATGCAAAAACCCACAATAATTTTGACCCAAAAAAGACTTTCATTCCTTGACCTATCGGAATTAATGTGGTCAAGGCAAATAAATTGCATATCCAAGAATATTCTGCATATCCGAGAATTTTTGAGATTAAACCCAAAACTAAAAGAGAAAATGTTCCAGCCAAAACTATCCGAGCAATATCCCATTCAGTCGGTTCAAAAAATCTTTTTTTAATCCTGGATGTTTTTGGGAAAACATCAAAAGTTGTAACGGAGAACCATAACCATTTATTTAAAAGACCTGCAGAAAATCCCCAACATATTACTGGAAGGAAAAACCACCATGGAAATTTCCAATTTTTTAATTTTGTTCCGGGTTGATAACTTAATCTTTCAGACTCTAAAAATTTTATTTTTATTTTACAATCTAAAAAATCTGCTGCAAGTTTTTGTGAAAAAACAAATATAAAGAATAAAAGAAACATAATAATTACATTTTTTACAATATTGAAGAATTCAAATTGTAAAAGTTCTCCATTTAAATTCAAAGATAAAAGAAATCCAAGGACTAACGAAACAATTCCAATAATAAACAACTCTTCTTTTTCAAACATAGAATCTTCTAGAAATTAGAATATAAAAAAGTATCTACCTTTAATTATTATAATAATCCAAACTGATTTCCTTGAATAATTTCATCCTTGACTTATAACTGTTCGCCCATTTTGCATAAGCATTCCAGCCTTGAAACGACTCAAACAGGGTGTGGTAATCAATTTCGCCTTTTTCATATTCAGTCATTTAACTTTTATCCTTCGGATATTTCTCTTCCTTAATAATCTAAAATAGTAAAAATTTCGAAAGCCTACAAAATCAATTCCCTTTGATAATGAAATTGTTTTTGATTTATCTTTGTGCAATTCAATTTTAAGATTTTCTTCAAGAAACGTTTGTATTTGTTCTTTCCACTTTTCTAATTGCTCTTTAGACTCGTGCAAAATCACAAAATCATCAACATATCTTAGATAATATTTTGCACTCAATTTATGTTTAACAAAATAGTCCAATTCATTAAGATAGATATTGGCAAAAAACTGGGAAGTTAAATTCCCAAGAGGCATGCCTTTTGAATTATTCGAGTAATTATTTAAAATCTGTTTAATAAGCCAAATAAATTTTTCATCTTTAATTTTCCGGCTTATTATATTCACCAAAACTTCATGATTGACTTCTTGAAAGTAATGTTTAATATCGCATTTCAAACAATATCCAGAAACATAATTTTCGTCATTAAACTTATTCGAGATAATTTTTCCATTTCTAGAGACTTTTCTTTTAAAAACATCAAATCTTTTCAATGCAAATAAATTTCCCTTTCCAATTCTATTTGCGCATGAATCATAAATAAAGATTTTTTCAAAAATTGGATTAAGAATATTTACAATAGCATGATGAACAATTCTGTCGCGAAAATCTGATTTTGAAATTGTTCTTGTTTTTGGGTCTCTTAAGACAAATGTTTCAAGGGGTTTTGGTTTGTATGCTTGGTTTTTTAATTCATTATGTAAATCAATTAAATTTTTATTCAAATCTTTCTCAAATTCAATAACATAGTTCTTTAATGTTTTTCCTTTTCTTGCTTTTTTATATGCAAGAAAAAGATTTTCAAGAGAAAAAATATTCTCATAAAGATTTTTGTGGGATTTCATTTGAAAAATGTCCCAGCCAAGATACGACTTATTAGCTATTCGACCATTCTCGTTAGAGTTAGCAAGATTGTCATTCCTAGTGTTCAAATCCAAATCGTTGTTAAGGTTAACCCTAGACAAACTGAATGTGTAGCCCATTAATTGATTTTCACCGCTGTTTCAATATTCAATTTCTTTACTAATTGTTACAGTTGTATTTTACACCAATCTTGGGATTTTATAACAGGCGTGTAGCCAGCCAGGCATAGCCCTGGCTAGGACAAAAAATATTCAGAAATAAAATTAATTTTTTAAAAGTTTCAAAGCTGCTTGAAATTTTCTTTCAATTTCTGCATCTGCTTTTGCTTTTTCTTGTTGAAGTTTTGAGATATATTTATCCAAACCTTGCGAAGTGCCTTCGGCACTTACAACAACTACCCGACCATCCTCGTAAGAGTAAGCAAGACAGTCACACCCAGTGCCCAAATCCAAACCGCCGTCAAGGTAAACCCTAGACAAACCACTATTTGCTGTATAAAGAGTTCTACTTCCATCTTTATTGAAAATAGGTAATCCATTTTCATCTGTTTGTGAAAATTTTCTTTGATTATTTTTATTGTCTAATTGTGGTGCATAAATTGATTTTGCATCTTTTTTCAATTTAAATGCCAATCCATAATTCGAATTAGAATCTTTGATTAATTCTAAATCATTTAAATTTAAGATTACTGGAAGTTTTACTTTTCCTCTTGCTTTTAATTGTGTCATTAATTGTTTTGCTAAATATTCATTTGGTGAGCTTTCACTTCTTAAGCATAATCCAGAATCTTCGTATTGTCCATTTAATGTTAATGTTTTTGCCCTTAGAATCTTTTCTAAATCGGCTTGATTTGCTGTTCTTAACCCTTCTTGACTAAGTATTGCATTTGCTAAGACAACTGCAAAATGATTTGAACCTTTAACAATGCCATTATCATATTTTAAAACATTTAATGAATCCGAATCATTATAATCTTTTTCAACTCTTCCCTTATATTCTTTTAAGAATTCTTTTCCGAAATCTCCTTCTAGGAAATTTGCAACTGGAACAATTGCTGGAATTTCAATCATTGGTTTTCCATAAAACTTTGGAAGTTTATTTGCCATACTTTTTATAAGAAATTCTGATTTATAAATGTTTCGTTTTTGTTGTCACTTACTAGTTACATTAGAAATAGAATCTTGAATTTTTAAAAGATTAATGCTCTTTAATCTGTTCGCCTTCTTCGCTTGTTCTTCTAATAACCTTGACATTATCTATCTTTACAGTTATTGGAATAGGAACAGCTGCTTCGAGTAATTCAACAACAACTTCTTCTTTTGTTTTGTCGACTTTTGTTACTTTTGCTTTTTCTCTTTTGAATGGTTCTGTTAAAATTTCAACTATGTCTCCTTTTTCTATCTTAATATCTGCAATAACAGGTTCAATCATTTTTTCAATCTCAGCATATTCTATTTGTTTTGGAATAATTCCCTTTACATAGGGTAAATTAAAAACAGCTTGTTCTGCAGAATCCTTATCAAGTGCTTCCATTAAAATATATCCTTTTAATCCATGGGGTCTTACAACTGAAAAAACATTTAGATTTTTCTTTTCAGATCTATCTGCGATTAAATCGACAGCTTGTTCTTCTTTATTTGTTGTGACCTTAACTACATATATCATGTTAGAAGTATAGTTTCTTATGTTTTAGGGGGTTTTTAAATTTTCGGTTTGACTTTGTTTAACTGTTTTGGGGGGTTGTTTAAACTAATCATGGACTAATAAATAATAAAACATCAAATCTTTCATTAATGTTCCTTTTACTGTAATCTTTTTTCCTTCTTCTGGCAAGGAGTTGCTCTTCACAACGAGGGTTTCTCCTGTTTTTTCATCAACTAAAGAGTATCCAGATAAACTACCGAGTTTCATTGTGCTCCCAACAATGCCACTTACACTTAATTCCTTCCCAAGATATTCTTCTTTGTTTGAATTTAGCTCTGAAACAGTCATACTTCCACAACCAGAAATAAAAATACTTAAAATAATTAAGACCCCAATCAAAAAGATTATTATTTTTTGATTCATTTTAATAAAAGAGTATTGTGAAAATTATTCCGATTATAAAACCAAGTAAACCTATTGCGAGTATTCCAAGGGCAGAAATCTTTGAAACCTGCTTTAATTCATTTTTTGTTGGTTTTTTTGCTACATTAAATACCCTTACGCACTTACCAACAAATTCTTTAAATTTTCCAAATGCCATGTTAAATAAGATAGTTATTCGTTTATAAAATTATCTAATTATCCTGAAATTTAAAATTTTAGGATAACGAAAACAGTCTTCTGTTTTCAATTATAGGAAAGAGATTGTACTTTTCTCTTTTTTTTCCTGTTTGTAAATCTTTTTTTCTTCTTTTATTTTTGGTTGAACAATTATTTCAAGAGGGTTTTCTTTTTTTTGTTGCAGATCAAATTCTGTTTTTTGGAGTATTTCTTTCATAAAATCTATTGCAACAATTCCTGGTTCAAAATAATTCCCCTCATAAAAATTAAGTAGTTTTTGTGCAATTTCTCTTTCTATTTTATCCCCATATTTCTTTTCCTTTAAAAAATCATAAGCATTCTTACATTGCATTTGTATTGCTGTTTTTTGTGGTCCAGAAATATTTTTCAAAGGGATTTTTCTTTCAAAAACAAATTTATAAGTTTTTCTTAAATTTTCTAAAGCCTTCTGATCCTTTGAATAATTTTCCATTATCCCCCATTATCCTTTAATATAAAATTAATTTATTCTTCGTCGACAAAATCAATCCCTAATTCTTCTGACATTGCCCTTCTATCTCTTGATTTTTGTCTTTCTTTTTTTCCTAGAATTTGCGGGCTTTGGACACCGGTTGTAATTAATAAAACCCTTAATGTGTTCCCCATATCTTCACTTAATTGAGCTCCCCAAATCATTTTTGCATTTGAGTTTATTCTTCTCCCAACAGATTCTATGACTTTTCTTGCCTCATCTAATGTTAAATCTAATCCACCGATAATATTAATTAAAGCACCACTGGCATCATTAATATCTACATCTAACAAGGGATTTTCTATTGCTTTTTCAACAGCCTCCATTGCTCGATTATCTGAATCGCTTTCTCCTACACCAATCATTGCAACCCCCCCATTTGACATGACTGCTCGAATATCTGCAAAATCTAAATTAACTAAACCTGCTTTTGTGATTAATTCTGCGATACCTTTAACAGAATTTGTAAGAATTTCATCCGCTATTTTAAATGCCGTGTGTAATGGTAAATCGGGAGCTAATTCAAGTAATTTATCATTTGGAACAACTATTAATGTATCTACAATATCTTCCATCCTTTCTAAACCATACATTGCATTTTCATATCTTTTTTGTCCCTCTATTGTAAATGGAAGCGTAACTACTCCAATTGTTAATGCACCTATTTTTTTTGCGACTTCTGCTATTACTGGTGCAGCACCTGTTCCGGTTCCCCCACCCAATCCACATGTAATAAAAACAAGATCAGATCCTTGCATTTTTAATTTAATTTCATGTTCGCTTTCCTTTGCCGCTTCTTGTCCAACTTGAGGATCGCTTCCTGCTCCAAGTCCATGGGTTAGTTCCCTTCCAAGAAGAATCTTCGAATCACAATAAGTATAAAGTAAGTCTTGAGCATCTGTATTAACTGCAATCATTTCTGCACCTTTTATCCCAATTTCTTTCATTCGACTAAGGGTATTGTTTCCACCACCACCAACTCCAAAAACTTTGATAGAAGCCCTCTGTTTAGCTATAATTTCTTCTAATTCTTTATCGATTTCTTTTCGATATTCCTCTCTAATTTCAAATCCTTCTGCCATATGGTTAGAATTAATTATTACTATTTAAAGTTTAATGTTCTAGAACACAATATTTTATTTTTATACCTTTTGTGGTGAATAATTTGAAATGATTAACAAAAAATTAAGAAAATTCTACGGAAATGCCCATTACTTCTTTTATTTTTTTAGAAAGTTCATCTATAATCTGTTTTGGATATTTCCCTTCAAGAAAAATTTTTCCCTTCTCTCCTTCAAATTCAATGGATTTTATTTTTAAGCCATATGCTTTTATGAAGGCATCTAATTTTTCCTTATTTTCAGAAATTATTCTCCTTATTATAAATGAGTAGATTATATCTTTTCCAGATAAAGGATTATTAAAATCCATCATAGCTCTTCCAGAATTTACAGATAATACTTTTGCCATCAAACCATCAACATTAACTATCATACCTGGATGGGGCATTTGTTTAAACGCGCTAATTGGGAATGTTTTAATTAAATTTGCTTGTCTTTTACCGAAAGATTGTTCTGGATTCAAACTTATTGAGTATTCCTTGCCAATTTCCTTTTCTTCTAATTCCTTATCTAAACCTTTTACAATCATTCCTTCGCCAATACAAAGTTTCATTGGTTTAAATCTTTCATTATCTTCTTTTTGAATTAATCCTTCCTTTAAGGCAACATCGCCCATGGTTGTATCAAAAATACCATCATCTTTGATCCGAGCCGTAAAATCGAATTCAATAAAATCTTTTACTTTCGTTTTCATAATTTAACAAAGAAAAAATGCTTTTAAAAAACTATGGGTCTTTGCTATATTTAAAATCCCTGATTCTTGAATCCTAAAATATATACTAGAAGATATTAATCCTTAAAAATGCAAAACCACTCTAAAAAATATGAAATGGAGAAATAAGATTGACCCAAGTTTAAGACCATATGTAGAAAGAATGATTGCAGAATCTTATTTATTTAAGGAAAGTTATGATTATGCCGAAGATAAATCTAAGGCTCAAATGTGGATTGCCATTGGTTTAATGTCCAAACAACTTCACGATATGGATATGAAATTAAACTATATCGAAAGAGCTGTTCAAGAAATCGGAAGAAAAGATATGACTAAAACGGATTTTGACCAGATAAAAAAAGATAAACAAGAAGTTGAAAGAATATTCAAAGATATTTTGGGTGGAAAACTTTCCCAAAAAAGACCTGTTTCAATGGTTTTTGAAAACCCTAAAGCAAAATCAAAAAATTCTAATAAAAAGAAATGAAAACACTTACAGATAGAATAAAATTATCTTTAGCATTTCATTTTTCGCATTTAACTTCTGAAGAAAAGCTTATTAAAAAAGAATTAAAGGAAATGCAAAAAATTGTTAATGATATGGCTTATAGGGGGAATACCTTTGCTAAAAACAGATATCTTGTTCTTCATGAAAATCTTTCTATTGATTTAAAAAAATATTCTGGGAAGTTCAAAGAAAAGTTCGAAAAGAATCTAGAGTGTGTGCAAGAGAATGAAAGAATGGCTATTGGATATGGGCTTAATTAAATAATAAAATGACAAAAAATATTTCAGACATATTATGGCATTTTCCATTAGATAAAAGTTTAACCATCATCTTTATGAATATGAAATATATTCATTCTCAAAATAAAAATGTTCCAAAACTAACGCCACAAGAAAAAGAAATTGAACAGGTTTTTAATTTGTCTGCGCAATACAATGGGAGTCCAGCAAGTTTAATGTTGCATACATCTAAACCAAAAAATATCGAATATATTGCAAACAATCTTAATTTTTTAGTTAAAAGGTATAATGGGCCAAAAAAACAAAGTTATCTTAACCGATTAGAAGAAGTTAAACAAATAAAAACAAATTATGGGCAAGAATTTGTTCTTTTTATTGCATATCATTTGTCTATTCAATTAAGACATTAAAAGGCAAGCTTTATAAATCAGGATTTTTTCTCTTTAATATGCCAATAAAGATGGTAAATGCAACAGAATTGAAGTCTGGGAGCACGGCAATTATTGACGAAGCCCCATGTACTATCAGAAGTGTTGACATTTCAAAAACTGGAAAACATGGTGCAAGTAAATGTAGATTTGAAGCAATTGGGATAATTGATGGTAAAAAAAGAGTAACAATTGCCCCAGGACATGAAAAAATATCTGTTCCATTGATTACAAAAAAGAAAGGGCAAATTCTTACAGTCAATAGAGATGCATCAACAGCAACATTGATGGATTTGGAATCATTTGAATCACTTGAAATGAGGGTCTCTGATGATGCAATTAATGATATAAATGAAAATGATCAAGTAGAATATTGGGATGTTGAAGGTCAATTTATAATCAAAAGAAAAATTTAATTTTAAAACAAATAAATTTAAATAAAAAATAAAATGGCAAAAATTGAAGCAGCACACAATCGAATTTTCAAAGGGATTTTCATATGCAAAAACTGTAGTTCAAAAGTAAAGGCAGATCCAAGAAAAGTTGCAGAAGGAAAAGTAAAATGCAGAAAATGCAAGGCAAGTTCTTTAAGGGTAAAAAGAAAGAAAACAGGAAAGCAATAAGCATAGTTATCCTATCCTAATTTAAACATATTATTCAAAAAATGTCTTTTGTTATTTACGATCTTATCTTTTTTGCACTGTTTTGCATATTAGTAGGTATTTTTCTCTTAAAAAACAAAAAAAATTTGAAAAGAGAAAGTAAGGTTTTCCTATTATATCGAACAAAAACAGGAATAAAGGCAATTAATTGGTTTAGTAAAAAATTCTCTTGGCTTTTAGATATTCTTTCACCAGTCTCTATTACATATGGTTTTGTTGCGATGTTTGCTATGATTTATTTATTAATTCAAAGCATTATCTTGATGTTTAATTCTACGATCATTACAAAAGCCCCACCCCTAATGCCTTTAATTCCTTATATGCCACAAATGTTTGATTTGCCACTCCCACCTTTTTATTTTACAACCTGGTTAATTGTTATTGCAGTTATTGCCATTGTTCATGAATTTGCACATGGGGTTTATGCTACAAGATATGGTATAAAAATAAAATCAACAGGTTTTGGTTTCTTAGGACCATTTTTAGCAGCTTTTGTTGAACCAGATGAAAAATCAATGGCTAGAAAATCAAAAAAGAAACAAATGACAATTATTTCTGCTGGAAGTTTCTCTAATTTTATATTTGCAATAATTTTCATATTATTATTACAATTATTTTTTGTTGGATTTTATGAAAAAGCTGGTGTAGATGGATATGTTTATTCATTAGAAAAATTAAATATCTCAGATATAGACAAAATTGGACCATATTCTTATTCGGAATTTATGCAATTTAATCAAACAGAAATGACTGATTTTGTGGATGGATATAATATTTTAGTATTTACCAAAAATTCAAAACAATATATGTTAAATGATCAAACAGTATTCCAATTTTCATCTATAAAAGAAAATAAAACCACCTCTATCATCTTGTTTAATGATGCCCCAGCAATAAGAGCAAATTTGAGTGGACCAATTCAATCTATAAATGGGGTTAGTGTAAATTCTATCGAAGATTTAAATAAAGAATTATCTAGCTTTAAACCATTAGAGATTATTCAAATAAAAACACTCGATAAAAACTATTCAATACAATTATCTGAAAATCCGGTAAATTCATCAGATAAAAAAGGATTTCTTGGGATCGGTTTTGTAAAATTAACAAAAACCCAAATGTTTTTCTCATCTGTTGCCTCACCATTCCTTTCACCATTTAGTTATGCTAAAGAAAAGATTCCTGGAAGTAAGGATATCCTATTATTTACAAGAGAGATATTTTTCTGGCTAATCATTGTTTTAATTTCCGTTTCATTAATGAATATGTTACCTTTGGGCATTTTAGATGGTGGAAGATTTATTTTCTTAACATTCTTTGGATTGACAAAATCTAAAAAAATTGCAGAAAAAATATATGGTTTTTTAAGTATGCTTATTCTTTTAATTTTCTTAGGTTTAATGATCGTTTGGGTTTTCAGGTTATAAACGGAAAAGATTATAATTGATTCGCCCCTATTAATTTGTTCGGGCCGATAGTTCAGCGGTAGAATTCCTCCTTCGCAAGGAAGAGATCCGAGTTCAATTCTCGGTCGGTCCATTTTAAGAATAATAACGAGAATTGAACTCGTTCCGCTAAAAAAGCAAAGCTTTTTGGCGCGCCAGAAATTTTAATTTCTGAGCGAATTCTCGGTCGGTCCATGTAGATTTAATTAATAAAAATTAAACTAATTCTGCTAAAAAGAAAGAAAAATGAAATTTTTTAATTAAAAAAATAATTTTAAAATTTTTCATGAATTATTTTTTGGAAAAATTTGAAAAAACCAATACCGACGACAAAATAAAAATCTGTTTTTGAAAATTTTCAAAAAAATGTAAAAAAAAGAAAAGATATATAAATAATAAATCTATTTTATTTTATCAAAGTGAAAGTATTTTATACTTTCATAGATATTAAATTTATCAAAAGAGGAAAAAAAATGGCAGCAAAAAAGAAAAAAGTAACTAAGAAAAAGAAGAAGAAATAAATAATTAAATTTATTTAATTTTTTTATTTTTATCTTATCTTTTTAATAAAATTTGTCTTATTCTTTTTTTTATTTTTTTATTGAACTAAGAGAATTCTATCTTAATAAGAAAAATTCTATTCAATAGAAAACTAAAATTCTAGTATTCCTTCTTTTGTTAATGCTACAAATTTTATTCCAACAGGGACTTGTAAAATTGCAGAAATCAAGGTCATGTGTTCTTTCCCTTCACCAGAAGCGATAGAAAGAGCAACCTCCATCCCCTTTATTTTTGGTTTTAATTTTTCTTTTATCTCTTTAATTAATTCAGTTATAGGTTTATCGAAATTAAATGAAAGAATTTCTCCTTTTTTTGAAAAATCAAATCCAAGTAAATTTTGCCTAGCATATTCTGGACAAATTAGAATAACATTATCCCATTCCCCTTTATTAATTAATCCAGCAACTTGCCCCCATGTTCCTTTCCCGCTAGATAATAATGCAATTAATTCCATATCTAATTGATAAATTGGTCTTTTATAAGCATTATTGTACTTTCTCGCAACCTTTTTAAGTTCGAACCAACTAAATAAATCATGAGGGAAAATTCTATTGCAGAAATTACGTTGAGAAAATATGAATCTCCTGCAAATTTGGAAAAAAGAGAACTAATAAAAAAAATCTGCCTTAGTCTTGGTCTGCTTCAGCCAGGAGATTCTAGAGATATCGTCGTAGATATTCTTCAAATATTAGTTGAATCAAAAAAATCTGAAAAGAAAGAATTAGAAGTTGAAGAAATTCAAAAGAGAATAACAAAAAATCGTGAAGAGCATAATCTTGAAATCAAAGGAATCGCAGAATCGAATATTCGAAGACAATTAAAAAGATTAAAAGATATTTTTCTTGTTGAAAAAACAACAGAAGGATACCGAATTAATGAACTTGAATCCTTAAGCAAACTTTTCGAGGAAAAAATAGAAAAATTCTACATCGAAAGTATAATTTCCAGAATTAAAGAATATCTAAATGAACTGGAGAAATAAAATGACTTCTTTTCCAACCAAAGAACATGAAATTGCTTGTAATAAGTTTGTTGAAATATTTCGTCAGGATAAAAGAATAAAGTCTATACTGGTAAATTGTTCATGTGCAAGAGGTAAGGCTACAAAAGACTCTTGTCTAGATCTGGTTTTAATAATAAAAGAAGATAAATACTATAATCTAATTGAAAATAAATTTAAAAGATTAAAAAAGTCTGTTAAAGAATTTATTGATTTAAAAAAAGTCGGAAAATATTCACATATTGATTTGCAGATTACTACTGGAAAAATAATTCCAAAACCAAGAGACTGGACTTCTGGACCTGACGAATATGAATTAGAAATAGGAAATATTTTTAGATATAGTAAATTACTATTCGATAAAAAAGGATATTTCAAGAAGTTAAGTAAGAAATATTTGCCCTATTATTCAGAAAAAGTTAGAAAAAAGAAACTTGTGGGTGTTCTCGGGTATATGAATAATAATTTAGACCATATAGAGATCTATGTTAAACGGGGCCTATATTTTCATGCCTTTTCTAGATTTTATAGTGCTCTCAGAGAATTTTTACAAGCATTATTCATTTCTAAAAAGATTTATCCGATTGCATATGATAAACACATAAAAGAACAATTTTATGATATCTTAAAAATGCCTAAATTTTATGAAGAATATAAACACCTATATGAGATTAAAAAGATTGAATCTGAAGAATTAATCGAAAAAACTAAAAAACTAAAAGAGTTGTCTAAAAAATATATTCAAAAATGAAACAAAAAACATCTTTGTGGATAATTTTTTGGATTGCTCTAGCAGGAATCTTGTTTTCAGGATACCTGTCTTTTGTTGAATTAACAACAAAAACATGCCCTCTTGGCGGATGTACGAATGTCCTTGGATTTCCTGCATGTGTCTATGGTTTGGTAATGTATTGTATTGTTCTAATAATGGCAATCTTAGGTATAAAAAGCAAGAAATAAGTTAAATTGGCTCGACCATAAGCTTTATAAATCTCAATTTTTAGTTATACTTATACCAACATCCTAGAAATCAAAATGATTTCGGGACGCAAACATCGCGTGTTTAGCGTTACTACACCAAGTTAATGCTTGTAACGTAGGAGGTTAGAAATGGAATTTCTAACATTAATTCAACAACTAAGAAAACAAACTGAAAAACGAAATTTTGATCAGACATTTGACTTAATTATAAATCTAAAAGATTTTGACGTAAGAAAAGAAAGCCTTAATACTTCTTTAGAACTTCCAGTAATTCCAGAAAAGAAAAAAATTTGTGCATTTCTTGAAAATCCTTCTTCAAATGTAGATCATGTTATTACAAAAGCAGATGTTGAAAAACTAGATTTAAAACAAGTAAAAGCCCTTGGAAACCAATATGATTTCTTTATTGCCTCTGCAAAACTTATGCCAACCATTGCAGCAAAATTCGGAAAAGTTCTTGGTGTAATGGGAAAAATGCCTGATCCAAAAATAGGTTCTGTTATTATGCAGGAAACAGAAGATAATATTAAAAGAACTGTAGAAAAATTATCAAAAACTCTTAAAATAAAAGCAAAAGAACCAAGTGTAAAATTAGCAATTGGAAAAGAAAGTATGAAAGATGAAGATCTTGCAAAAAATGCTTCTGCAGTCTACGATGTAATCATTAATTCTCTTTCAAAAAGAGAAGCAAATGTAAGATCTATTATGTTAAAATTTACTATGGGCAAACCGGTTAAGATAAAACCAGGTCAAGCAAACATTGTAAAGGATAAATAAAATGCTAGCAAAAAAAACAAAAACGACAGAGAAAAAAATAGTCACTCATGTCTCTGAAGCAAAAAAACGAATGGTTACAGATTTAGCTAAGAATATCAAAGAAAATAACACAATACTTCTTGTATCAATAGATGGCGTTTCATCTGCATTATTTAATCAAATAAAAAAGAAACTTAAATTAGAAGGTGTTGTAACCAAGGTTGTTAAAAAGAAACTTATTGATCTTGCTTTAGAAAAAATTAAAGCGGAAAAATCAGGGATAGAAGACTTAGAAAAATATATTGACCAAAATTTTGCAATTTTATTCTCCAATAAGGATGCTTTTGATATTGCATCTTTTTTAGAAGATAATAAACAGCCTGCAAAAGCAAAGGTTGGGCAACTTGCTCCAAGAGATTTAATTGTTGAAGCAGGACCTACAGACCTTCCAGCAGGTCCAGCAATTTCTGAATTGGCAAAAGTCAGATTAAAAGCAGGAATTGAAGGTGGAAAAATTGCAATCAAGGAAAGAGCTGTACTGACAAAAAATGGAGAAAAAATATCAAAAGATGTTTGTGATGTTTTGGGATTATTGGGTGTTACACCATTCACAACAGGATTTATTCCAATTGCAGCTTATGATTCAACAACAAAGAAAACATTATATGGGATTAAAATAGATAAAAAAGGAACATTAGAATTCTTAAAACAAAACGCAGCACAAGCATTGGCTTTTGCAATCCATATTGCTTACCCTACAAAAGAAACTATCAAGATGCTTTTAGGAAAAGCAAAACTTCAGTCAGAAAAATTAAATTCATATCAGAATACTCAACCATAAATGGAGGAATCACAAATGGAATATATATACGCTGCTTTGTTATTGCACAAAGCCGGAAAAGAAGTAACTGAAGATGCAATCTCCAACATCGTAAAAGCAAGCGGTGCAACTGTTGATGAAGCAAAAGTCAAAACAGTTGTCGCAAGTTTGAAAGGTGTTGATATAGAGAAAGCATTAGCAGAAGCTGTCGCAATGCCTGTAGCAGCTGCAAGTGGTGGAGCAGCCCCAGCAGCAGATAAAAAAGAAGAAAAGCATGAAGAAAAACAGGAAGAAGCTGCAGAAGGTTTAGCTGCCCTATTCGGTTAAGATGGATCCTCTTATTGCTAGCATGCTTATCAGCATGCTTCCAATCTTCGAGGTCAGGGGCGGAATTCCTTTTGCACTAACCCTAGGAATTAATCCAATACAGGCATTTGCGATTTGCGTAATTGGAAATATTCTCGTGATTCCAATATTATTTTTATTTCTAGATTTTATTCATGTACAATTCCTAAAATGGAATTTTTATAATAAAACTTTTGAAAAATTTCTTATAAAAATACAAAAAAGAAAAGATAAAATAGAAAAAAATTATGAAATCTACGGAATAATTGCATTAGGCCTGTTTGTTGCAATTCCCCTTCCAATAACTGGTGCATGGACTGGAACACTGATTGCTTGGCTTCTTAATCTTAAAAGATGGAGAAGTTTCTTTGCGATATCTTTTGGAATCATTATTGCTGCAATAATTGTTAGTCTTTTAACTCTCGGGATAATTAGTTTGTTTTAATAATTCATTTCTTCTCTGAATTTTTTCTTTCTTGCCTGTTCTTTTTTGATATCATGTTTCAATGCATAAAGAAGATATGCAAAATCTGAAACAACGGGGATCGTTCCTATCTTAAATCTTTTTGTCATCCAAATCCAATCAAGAACCACCACTATTGTGCTTAAACCATACCATACAATAAGATGAATTGCATCAAAAAAATCAAAACCAATTATAGAGTATAAGAAAATAATTCTTAATATATTAAATGCAAACAAGATTCCAAAAGACAACAAGAAACTAAAAAGTCTATCTTTTGGTTTTACATCTAATGTGGTAATATTTAATAAGAATAATAGAATAAATGCAGACACGGCGATACATGGTTCAATTAAAGCTATTTTTTGTGTTCCAATAATCATTGTGCCTTGATCAAAATTAGATGTTACTGTATTAAAAATTCCAAAAACAAAATTCAATAAATGAAAGGTGATATATTTCAGAAACCAAAATATTTGATTATAAAAGATGAATGGAAGAAATGCAATTAAATATCTTAAAATTATTCCTTTTTCCTTATCCATATCAACTACTAAGGGCATATGTTTATAAATTTTGTTGGATTAAAAGAAATACTAGGATAATGAAAACTAAACAAAAGATAATTTTAATTTATGGGCTTTTTTTAGTTTTTTATTTCATACTATTGGCTCTTGATAAAACCCTTTACTCTCTTTTTGCGATTCAAATAACCGAAAGTATTAGAAATATTGTCTTCTCTATTCAACAGGATTTAATTTTCTTCCCAATAGTTTTTCTTTTTGGACTTGCATGTATTTACTTCAAAAAAGGAGAAAATAATAAAAGGAATAAAAAAACTATTGCGTTCATTATTTCGATTACAATTTCTTTATTTATTGTCTTCATTCTTAAGACATTTATTTACAAATCACGACCTGACTTATTATTGGGTTTTGATAGTTTTCCTTCTGGACATGCAACAATTCTTTTCACTTTATTTCCTTTCATAAAAGAAAATCCGAACTTGATAAAAATTAGTTACATAATTTTTGCAACATTAATTTTACTAAGCAGATTTTTATTTGGTTACCATTATCTAAGCGATTTATTACTCGGAGCAATGATAGGGTATTCTATAAGTTTATTAACTAAATTTATTTTAACAAAACGGTAAAATGGTAAGGGAAAATTTGGAAATTGGGAGGCAAATTATCCATCTTTTAGTGGGGATTTTAATAATTTCTATGCTCTTAATAATAGATAAACCAATAGTACTAACTATTTTATTAATCTTTTTTCTTATTGCAATTTTTTTATCTATCTTATCAATTTATTTGAAAATTCCCTTTTTAACAAAAATCTTATCTAATTTTGAAAGAGATCACAACAAACAATTTCCTGGAAAGGGATTTATTTTCTTTTTAGCTGGCGCAATGCTTGTAATAAAAATATTCCCTCAAAATATTGCACTTGTTTCATTGGTTGTCCTTACATTTGGAGATTCTGTTTCTACCTTGGCTGGGTTTTTTGGAGGACAATATAGGAGAGATCCATTTAATAGGTATAAATCGATATATGGCACACTTCTTGGAATGTTGGTTGCTTTTTTAATTGGCATGCTCTTTGTCAACCCAATAGAATCGTTTATTGCTTCTTTCTTTGGGATGTTTGCAGAAGCTGTTTCTATAAAATTAGGAGAACAAGAGGCAGATGATAATTTAATTGTGCCTTTAGCTGCAGGTACGGCCCTTTATCTATTTCGATTATTATAAAAAACCACGACAAACTTTAAATAGTTTTAATCTCGATTAATATGATGGTAGACGAAAAACAATATACTTGCCCAAAATGTAAAGACAAAGGAACAATAATGGACCCTGACGGAACCATCCACACTTGTTTTGATTGCCTTGTTGCAGGCAGATTACAAGCACACGTAACAGAAATAAAGGACACCAAACTTAGAATTTAAGAATTATCTTTTTTGCTTTTTTATTTACTTATTTTTAATACACATCTAAAAATTTAAATAACTCTTTTTGTTAATTTCATCATGGAAAATAAAGAAGGTGCTGGAGGGGTGAAAGGAGATAGCATGGATTTAATTACATCTATTGCTCTAAAAAGAGGTTTCTTCTGGCCAAGTGCAGAAATTTATGGTGGGAAAGCAGGTTTATTTTCATATGGGCATTTAGGAAAAACCCTTAAAAATAATTTTGACTCTCTATGGAGAAAATTCTTTATTGAAGACAATAAAAACTGTTATGAAATCGAATATTCTTCGATTCTTCCAGAACAAGTCTTTATTGCATCAGGTCATTTAGAAAATTTCAATGATCCCTTGATAGAATGTAAAAAATGCCATTTTAGGTTTAGGGCAGATCAGTTCATTGAAGACAACTTAAAAATTAATGCAGGAGAAAAATCGATAGAAGAGATGAATAATTTAATAGTCAAAAATAAATTAAAATGTCCTAATTGCAAGGCAAATGATTTTGATTCTGCAAAATGGTTTAACATGATGTTTCCTGTTCAGATAGGTGCTACAGGAAAGGATATGGCCTACCTTGCTCCTGAAACAGCACAAGGAGCCTTCTTAGCATTTAAAAGAGAATTTGAAGCAACAAGGAAAAAGCTTCCATTGGGGATAGGTATACTTGGTAAAGCATTTAGGAATGAAATTTCACCTAGACAGATGTTTTTTAGATTAAGAGAATTTTCACAAGCAGAACTTCAAATGTTTTTTGATCCTGATGAAGTAAATAACCTTGATGAAAAAACTTGGAAAGAAATTTTAAAAGAAGACTTGCAGGTTTTTCCACAAGATCAAAAAGATTCCAAGAAGAAATTTATTACAATAAAAATCGATGAGTTAAATAAAAAATATAAAATTCCAAAGTTCTATCTCTTGCAAATGTCTAAAATGCAGAAATTCTATTTGGAAATTCTTAAATTTCCTAAAGATAAATTTAGATTCAGGGAGCTAAATGAAAAAGAAAGAGCATTTTATAATAAAATCCATTGGGACATAGAGGTTTATTTTGATTTCTTCGATGAATTCAAGGAATTGGGGGGAATTCATTATAGGGCAGATCATGATCTAAGCGGACATCAAAAGATAAGTAAAGAAAATCTTGAAGTTTTTTACAATGAAAAGAAATTTATCCCACATGTAATAGAATTGAGTTTAGGTATAGATAGAAATATTCTTGCTTTCTTAGATTTATTTTTCAAAGAAGAAAAACAAAATGATAGAACCATTTTCTCATTTCCTGATACCCTTGCACCAATTCTTATTTCAGTATTTCCTTTAGTCAATAAAGAGGGAATGCCTGAAAAAGCAGAAGAAATTTATAACATGCTAAAAGAAAAGACAACGGTATTTTATGATGATTCTGCAAGTATTGGTAAAAGATACAGGAGAGCAGATGAAATCGGTGTAAAATATTGCATAACAATAGATGGAGATACAATAAAAGATAAAACAGTAACAATTAGAGACAGAGATTCTATGAAACAAAGAAGAGTTAAGATTTCAGATTTAAGAAAAGAATTAGGAATTTGAATCAAAATGATGTTTAGAACACATATTTTATTTGCTATATTTTTTTATCTTCTCACAATAACCATTTTATCAATAAATCCTTCAATTACTTTTGTTTTAATTCTCTCTTTTGGGGCAATATTACCAGATATAGACCATCCTAAAAGTTTTGTAAATAAAAATTATTTATTTGGTATTGGTAAGGGTATTTCGATGTTTTCCACTCATCGAGGATTTTTCCATAGTGTTTTTGGTGCACTTATTTTCTTTTTAATTTCATTATTGTTTATTTATTTTATCAATATTTCAATAATATATCCTATTGCCCTTTTATGTGGTTATTTATTACATCTTTTAGCAGATTCGTTTAATGTTTCGGGAATAAAATGGTTTTGGAAAATTGGTCATATAAACGGTCCAATAAGAACCGCTAGCATGTTTGAACAAATCTTTTTCTTTATTTTAATTGTATTAACCTTTTATTTGATTATTGGTAATCAGGGTTTTCACGGAATTACTGCATTTATATCTAAAATAAAACCTTAGCTTTAAATATCTCTAATTTTCTAATTTAATATAATTATATTCGGGCCCATAGTTCAATGGTAGAATGCGCCCCTGGCAGGGGTGTGATTCGGGTTCAAATCCCGGTGGGTCCACTTAACCATATAAATCTTTAAAAATCCTGAAAATAATATACAAATATGATGCAAAGAACACTTGTTTTAATCAAACCAGATGGTGTCCAAAGGGCATTGATTGGAAAGATCATCCAAAGATTTGAAGATGTTGGATTAAAAATTATTGGAATGAAAATGATATGGATTGATCAAAATTTTGCTGAAAAACATTATCCACTCAATGAAGAATGGGCTAAAGCAGCTTATGAAAAAACAAAAACAAGTTATGAAAAAAGTGGAAAGGAATTAAAGTATACAAATTATCTTGATCTTGGAAAAGATGTTCAATTAAAAAATATGAAATTTCTTTGTGAAAGCCCAGTTTTAGCAATGGTTCTAGAAGGAATTCATTCTATAGAATTAGTTAGAAAAATTATTGGGAGTACAGAACCAAAACAAGCACTTCCAGGAACAATTCGGGGGGATTTTTCACACATTTCTTATTTGCGCTCAGATGAAAAAGGAACAGCGGTAAGAAATCTTCTTCATGCTTCTTCAGATGCGGATGTTGCCGAAAAAGAAATTGGTTTGTGGTTTAAACCAAAAGAATTACATTCATATAAAAACGTTCATGATTTTCATGTTTTATGATTTACACAAAAACAAATAATAAAAATGCACAAAGAAAAAGATTGTATTTTCTGTAAAATTATTACTAAAGAGCTTTCTTGTTATAAAATTTATGAAGATGAAAATTTAATTGTAATTTTAGATATTAACCCTTATTCTATTGGACATACCCTTATAATTCCAAAAGAACATTTTAATTGGTTATGGGAAATTGGTTCTAAGGAATATTACGAATTAATGGGAAAAACAAAATATTTTGCGAATATTCTACAAAAAGTATTCAAAACAGAATGGGTTGAAATGGTTGTTGCCGGTATTGGGATTCAACATACACATATCCACCTTTTACCAAGACAAAAAAATGACGGATTGGGAGAACTTCCAACAAAACCTATAATTCCAAAACCAAATGATTCTGAAATGCAGAAAATCGCAGAAAACATAAGAAAGGCTTTATAAAATAACAAGATATTTCTTTTTCTATGTTAACCCCTCGAGAATATCAACAAAAGATTTTTGAAACCGCTGTTAAAAAAAACACCCTTGTGGTTTTACCAACAGGTCTAGGAAAAACACTAATTGCATTATTGCTTGCAAAAGAAAGATTGAATAAATTTCCTAATTCTAAGATTGTTTTTCTTGCACCAACCCGTCCCCTTGTTGAACAACATTTCAGCTATTTTACAAAAAATCTTGAAAAGGAAGAAGATGAAAAAGCAAAAGAGAAATGGAATACCCACATATTCACTGGAAAAATTATGCCTAAAAAAAGAAAAGAAATTTGGAAAGACGCAAACCTTATTTTTTCAACACCACAATGCATTGAAAATGATTTACAAAATGGATTGATTGATCTAAGTAATGTTTCATTGCTTATTGAAGACGAATGCCATAGGTGTCTAAAAAGCTATTCCTATGTTTATGTTGCAAAAGAATATCTTCAACAATCTAAAAATGCCAGATTGCTTGGCTTAACTGCTTCTCCAAATACCGATTTGGCTTTAATTAAACAAATTTGTGAAAATCTTGGAATAGAGGCAGTAGAAATTCGTACAAGAGAAAGCGAAGATGTTAAACAATATTTGCAAAAATTAACAAAGAATATTTATTATGTAGATTTACTTCCTGAAATGCAAGCAGTTGCTACATTATTGCATTCCCTTTATGAAAAAAAGATTGAAGAATTAAAAAATAGAAAATTATTATTTTCAAGAACAACAAAAATTATGTTATTAGAATTACAAGCAAGATTGCGGGTTGCACTTTCTACAGGTCAAAATGATTTTAATGTGCTTAGGGGAATAAGTGTGTGTGCTCAGGCAATTAAGATTGGACATGCAGTAGATTTAATTCAAACACAGGGAATTATACAAACAATTACCTATTTGCAAGATATGATTGAACAGGATAGACAGGGAAAAAGCAAAGCAGTCAAACAAATTGTTGGGAGTAGGGAATTTCAAGATTCTTTTATTATTTTAACAAAACTTATTCAAGAGGGAAAAGAACATCCAAAATTTGAAAAGCTAGTAGAAGTAATAGATGAACAGATTATAAATAAAAAAAATGCAAGAATTATCATTTTTGCCCAATATAGGGATACTGTTACAAAAATAAGAGAAATCCTAGAAAAGAAAAATTTATCCTCTGCAATATTTGTTGGACAAGCAAAGAAAAAAGGTTCTGGACTAAATCAAAAAGAACAACAAGAAATAATTGAAAATTTCAAAAAAGGAAAACTTAATGCATTGATTTCTACAAGTATTGGTGAAGAAGGTTTAGATATCCCGGAAGTTGATTTGGTTATCTTTTATGAACCAATCCCTAGTGCAATAAGAAAAATTCAAAGAACTGGAAGAACTGCCCGTCTGAATGAAGGTGAAGTTGTCTTTCTAATCACAAAAGGGACAAGAGATGAAACATATTATTGGGCAGCCCATAACAAGGAAAAGAAAATGTACTCTTCTTTAGAAAAAATAAAAGAGGGGTTAGATGGAAAACAAAAAGAATCTAAATTTAAAGAAACAAAAGAAGTAAAACAAAAAGGTCTTTCTGAATTTTAATTTAAAATTATTTTGATGAATTATAACCAACTAAAAAATGCTTTCTGGAAAATTAAAATTAAGAAAATTATAATCAAAAATAAAGGGACGGTAAAGAATACAGAACAAAAGAAAATAATTGCCACCCCAAGATCGATAATACTCACCCAAGAGATAAAAACTACAGCCTTGATTAATAAAAGTAAGCCAATTATTGTTAAAATAGGAGAAATCACAGAAATATTTATTGCAATAAAAAGTAGAAACAATGCTGCGATAAAATCGAGTAAACCTAGCAATTTAACAATCATAAAAATTTAAAAGTTAATTTTACTTAAATAATTTATGATTATTGTAGATAAAAGAGAAAAAAATTCATTGGTTATTTCTGAATTGATAAGGAGAAAAATTCCAATAGAAATAAAACAACTTGAAATTGGAGACTATATCATTGGAGACACAATCATTGAAAGAAAAACAAAAAGTGATTTTATTTCTTCTATAATTAATAAAAGACTTCTTGAACAATTAAATAACATGAAACAGTTTCCATCCAACTTGCTGTGAAAGAAATATAAATATACACCCAAATGCCATTCGTGGAATGATTCTTTCTATTTCCCTAGATTTTCACACACCAATTATCCATACAAGTGGATATAATGAAACAGTCGATTTTTTAGAAGTCTTAAATAAAAGGTATGAAAATGGGGGGAAAGAAATTTCATTAAAAATGAAGAAAAAAGCAAGAAATATGGAAGAACAGCAACAATTTATAATCGAATCTTTCCCAGGAATTGGACCAAAACTAGCTAAGCAATTACTAAAAGAAAATAAAACTGTAAAAAACATTATTAATCTAAGGGAAGATGATATTCAAAAGATAAAAAAGCTTAATAAAAAAAGAGCTAAATTAATTTATAAAATAATTAATTCTGAATATAAATAAAAAAACTAGAAAATCATTTCAATTCAAATTCTTCTATTGTTTCATAAATTGAACCCTTAGGGGTAATTTTACTTTTCTTTAATTGAAAAGATTCAACATTAAATTTTAATTTTTTAATTTCTATATTGTCTAATTGTTCCTTTAATTTTTCTTTATTTCGAATAAATTTGATTTTTGCTAAAGTCACATGAGGCGTAAATGTATCAAATTCTTTATCTTTATCAGAAACTATTCCTGCTTTATTCAACTTTTCTTCAATTAAATTTCGTAATTTTTCCAATTTAAACTGGGTATTCATCCCAATCCAAATTACCCTTGGTGCTTCTTTAGAAGGAAAATAATCTAAATCTTCTAATAAAAGCTGAAATTTTTCAAATTCAATTTCTTTTAATAAGTCCCTGATTATATGGGCCTGAGCATTTGACATTTCTCCTAAAAATTTTAATGTAACATGAATATTTTGAACCCGCACAGTATTTATTCCCGCAAATTCCTTAAGAGATGATAATTTATCCTGCAATCTAAAAATTTCCTTATTCATCTCATATGGTAAATCTATTGAAATAAAAGTTCTCATTTTTCTTTTTTATATTTAAATTATGCTAATTCTGCTAGGAATTTTGCCCCTAACTTTATACATTTATTTTCTTGATCATTTAATGAATTTATCTCATTTATATCTATTGCTTTTATATTTTTATTTGAAATAATTTTCTGAAACAAAGATAATGCTTCTCTAGATGTTAATCCACAAGGTTCTTCATAACTAGTTCCTGGGGCAAAAACCGGATCTATAATATCTATATCTAAACTTAGATATAATTGTTTAAATTTTTTCATAAAAATAAATATTTCTTTTTCAACCTTAATTTTGTTTTCACTATATTCTTTAGTTGTAAAATATTTTATTTTTAATTTTTTTATAAACTCTAATTCTGTTGGATAAATATTTCTTGGTCCAATCAAAAGAATTTGTTTAGGATTGATATTTCCTTTTTCAATCAGCCCCCTTAACCATTCTTCATGTGTTGGTTCTTTCATTGGTTCCATACAGTCTGCATGAGCATCCAAAATAATGAATCCAGAATTTTTAAAAGATTGATTAAATGCATTTGCAATTGGGAAACTAATGCTGTGATCTCCTCCAAGGAATATTGCTTTTTTTCCGTCTATTTTTTCTATTTTTAATTTAGAGAAAATCTTTTTTGACTCAGAATAGATTGTTTTGCTTCCTTGTTCAATATTTCCACTGAAAAGATTTATCATTTTTAAATCAAAAATTTCTGCAGCAGATTTTATTTCAACCCCATATTCATTTATCCAAATTTCTGGTAAAAGGGAGATTATCTTTTTAGGAGAAAATTCGCACCCCTTTGTTTTTCCCAACCCATTTACAAAAGGGACCCCTACCAATATATTTTTTATATTTGAAAATTCTGAAGAATTTTCGGCACTAGAAAAGTTATTATTTTCTGTGCATGAAATCTCGCTAGATTTCATTGCATCCCGAAAGTTTAAAGATTTCGTGATTTTGTTTTTTGTTTTAGGGAATTTCATTTTGGAAGCAAAGCAGTAAATCCATACGAATTAATCTTTGAAAATTTGGCAATATTTTTTATCTTCAATTTTGAAATTTCTTCGACATAACTATAATAATCTTCTGCTTTTGATGCAACTTCATTAAATAATAATTGTTTAGCAACAGAATCGCTTTTTTCGTTAGCTACTTCAAAAGAACCAATACATTGTTCTTTTGCTTCATTAAAATCCTTCGAATTAATATTTGCTAGTTCTTTTACCATTGTTAAAGATATTTCTTTCACTTGTCGAACTTTACTTTTTTCTGTTCCAGCATATATTAAAAGATTTCCATAACTTTTTTCTGCATCTATAAAACTTTTTACAGTATAAACTAGTCCTCTTTTTTCTCTAACTTCTTGAAATAATTTTGAACTCATACCCTCTCCAAGGATTGTATTAAATAAATCTATTGCATACTTCTCTTTAGAAGCAAGAGTTGGAACATGGATACCTAAACAAACATGTGCCTGATCTATTCCTTTTCTAAAAAATATTTTCTGATCTGCTTTTTTTTCAATTATGGGATTTCTTACAACATCTAAATTTCTTATTTTAAGATTGTTTACATATTGAACAATAGGATTTATCCTACAATTTCCAACTACGGTAATAATAAGATTTTTTGGATTGTATAATTTATGCCAGTTTATTAGATCTTCTCTTTCTAATCCATTTACTGTTTTTTCTGTACCTAATCCCCCAATGTTGAATGGTTCTTTGTAAAGTCTTTTCTTTATTTCATCTAATACAAACATTTGTGGGGCATCATGATACATCTTTATTTCTTCTAATACTACTTTTCTTTCTTTAATCATTTCTTCTTTTGCAAATCTTGGATTAAAAGCCATATCAGAAAGCACATCTAATGCAAAAATTGTATGATTAGCTGGAAGTTTTGCCCAATATGCGGTTAATTCATCTGCCGTGAACCCATTTAATATGCCCCCCCGTTTTTCTATGCTAGAACTAATCTCTTGTTGACTTCTATTAATCGATCCTTTAAACAAATTATGCTCAACAAAATGTGCCAGGCCCTTTTTAGCAAGAAATTCATGACTAGAACCTGCCTTAAGGCCAATAATAATTGTTGAAACTGGACTATTTCTCTTTTCAAATAAGATAGTTGCCCCATTTTTTAACTTAATTTTACTAAAATTTGCCGTTTTCATAAATTTAAATATATTGAAAAAGTATTTAAACCTGTATGTTCCATATTTACTAAAGAACTTTCGGGGGAAATGGAAGTTCTTTTCTTTTTTTATTTTACATTTTTTGAAAACTAATTAAATTTTGTTCAAAAAATTATATCTTATTTAATATTTTTAATTAATTTTTATAAAAACATTTAAAAATGAGTAGCAAATGCTTAAATTAAAATAAAGAGGAAATAAAAAAAATGACTGTTACTCCAGGGGGTTGTCGCGATTTAAGGCCATACATGAATGATCCTAAGGTTATGGAAGCATTTGGAAAGTTAATTAGTGGAAAATCTGGATATAAACCTGTTATCGAAAGAAGGGTAGAACCTGTTATTTGTCCAAATTGTAAGCTTAATTTGACTGGTGATGAAAAATTCTGTCCAGAATGCGGCACTAAAATAGAAAAGAAACAAGAAGAAAACCCTTGTTAGTAGAATCGAAAAGATTTTTATAATTAGAGAGTAATGTCTTTTTATGAATACCAGAATTCTTTTAAAATTATCATTTATTATTTCATTATTAGGCCTTTTTTCTTTAATTTTTCTTGTTGATGCTTTAGAGCCTGATTTAAAAAGCATAGGTGAAATATTGAATAATTCAAAAGAATACTCTGGAAAAGAAATTGAAACATTTGGCATTGCATCTGAAATAAAAAATTTTTCTTCTGGAGATATTTATTTCAAATTAAATTGGAAAAATGATAGTATTGAAGTTCGTGGTTCTTTTATAATTCCTGAGATTAATCAAAATTCCTCCTATGAGGTTACAGGAATTTTACAAGAATATAAGGGATACACATATATTGAAGCCAGAAAAATAAAAAGATTTGTACCTTAAATAAAATGTTTTTTATTGAAATATTACTTGCATCATTAATTGGAGTCTTTTTTGGAGTTATTTGCGGTCTTACTCCTGGAATTCATATCAATCTTGTTTCGATTATTCTTTTTTCAATTTCTTCTTTTTTGTTAGGTATAACCTCTCCAATAATCCTTATGGTTTTCATCGTGTCTATGTCTATTTCACAATGTTTTCTTGATTTTATTCCAAGTATTTTTCTTGGGGCGCCAGATGAAAATACTGCATTAAGTATTCTTCCAGGGCATAAATTACTTTTAGAAGGAAAGGGTTATGGGGCAATAAAACTTACTGCAATTGGTGGGTTATTTGGTTTATTGATTGCAATAGCTTTGACCCCTTTCCTAATTTTTGTTGTTCCAATCATTTATCCATCTATTACAAAGATCATGCCTTTACTTTTGATATTAATTTCTCTTTCTTTGATAATGAGTGAAGAAAAAATCTTTCCTGCAATATTTATCTTTATAATTTCGGGAATTCTTGGGTTTATTGTACTTAATTTTGGGATAGTAAATGAACCTCTTCTCCCCCTTTTTACTGGTTTATTTGGAACGTCATTATTAACAATTAGTATTTTCGAAAAAGTTAAAATTCCAGAACAAAAGATTGTTTCTATAGATGTTTCAAAAAAAGAAATCGTAAAAACATTAATAAAAAGTTTATTTTCTAGTCCCCTTGTTTCTTTTCTTCCAGGGGTTGGTTCAAGTCAAGCAGCAGTTATTGCAAATGCTTTTGGTAAAATTTCTGAAAAAGCATTTCTTATTTTACTCGGAGCAATCAATATAATTGTAATGATTTTAGGTTTTGTTGCACTTTTTTCAATAAATAAACCAAGAACAGGGAGCGCAGTTATTGTTGGAAAATTAATTTCAGAATTTGGACTTATCCCTTTATTAATTTGTCTTGCTGTTGCCTTGTTGGTAGGTGGAATATCTTTTGTAATTTGTTTATTTTTTGCTAGAAATTTTGCAAAATTAATTTCAAGGATAAATTATCAAAAACTTTGTTTAAGTATAATTCTCATTGTAACAATAATCTGTTTAATTGTATCTGGTTTGCTTTCAATAATTATCTTAATAACCGGTACTAGCATCGGAATCTTGTGCTCTAAACTAGGTGTTAAAAAAATAAACCTAATGGGTTGTTTATTAATTCCGGTAATTCTTTATTACTTTATTTAATTATTTTATCGTCGTAAAGTATATACTAAAATTCAACAATCTATAAATAGTTAAAAAGATCCATATTATCATGGATAAAAAAGAAAGACCTTTAAGTAAAATAGAAGGAATACTTTTAGATATTGGTCATAATAGATTTCCAAAACACCCTTTAAAAGTAAGGGTTTGGGATGCTAGTGGAACCATCACCTATTTTTGTGAAAAATGTCATAGAGACCATTATGTTGATTTAAGTGAAGAAGAAAAACAAACATTATCTGATGTAAATTATCCAAAAAAAGAAAGAGGTCCACCCTATACCTTATAATTTTCTTTTTATTTTTCTAAATTGCCAAATAATTAATTATTGATGCAAAACTAACCCATAAAATATAGGGAACTAAAAACCAACTTGAAATTTTGCTTATCCCCCATAAACCTATAATTAAAGCAAGAATAGAAAGCCAAACCAAGATAATCTCGATAAAACCAAATAATGGATTTCTTAATCCAAAAAATAAAAAGCTCCATAAAATATTTAAAAAGAGATTTATTCCAAATAAAAATCCGACTTTTATTTTTTCTTTCTTATTTTTTGCTCTTGTCCATGCAAAGAAAAGAGAAATTGCAATCAACAAAAATAAAATATTCCAAACTAATGGAAAAACCCAATTTGGTGGGGTTATTTTTGGTTTGATTGAATCATACCATAGACTATTTACTCCTGATGATGTAAAAATGCTTCCAAGAAAAGCTACTAAAAAAACAATTAATAAACAGATGATAAATATTAAGACAAAATTTAATTTTTTCTTTTTATTTGGTGTTTTTTTCGCCATCTTTTTCATATATATCTAAAATAAAAATAATTTATAAAACTATCCAAACCACTTCTTTAAATCTTGTTGTTTATCTTCATCTTTTCCAAACAAACTTTCAATTGCTTTTTTTATTAAATCTAAACTTTGTTTAACATAAGTCGATAAATTATATTTTTCAGATAACTCCAATGCCGGAATAAGATATTTTATTATACTTCCTTCAGAAATTGTAAATATAATTTTACCATCACAAGCACGTCCATTCTGCCTAATCTTGATACATTTCCCAGCAAGTGGTGGCCTTCTATATTTTTCATTACAACTGACGCATCTAAACTGTTGTCGGGTAAATTTATTGAAATTTCCTTTAATATCTCTTATAAAATGTCTTTCAATTATCAATCTTGCAACATCTTCTGTATCCACAGATCTTAACTTAGATACTAATTCCATTTGTTTGTCTACTTTTTCTTTCATGCTTGGGAGAGATTTATAAGAAGAATTTAAAACACCTGCATTAAAATCCACAGTGTCATGGGTAAAACAAATATCTGTAAAAGGATCTTTTCCCTCTTTTAATCGCTTTTTTATATTTTCTATTTTTATTTCTGATGAATGTTTTCCCTGTTCTGCTAATTCATATAATTCTAAGGGGTAATTTTCAACTAATTCTAAATCTAAAATTTGGTCATCAACCTCACCTGCTTGTATCCTTGCATTTAAAACTAATGGGGCATCTTGTGTTCCTCCCCGGTGAGATGGAAGAAATTTTCTTGAAAAGTTTAATAAAACATCTAAAAATAACATTACTGCAATTTCATCCCCATCACAATCTCTTCTAACGGCGGCATGCATGAATGGAGAAGCCATTAATCCTTGAGTTTTTGAAAATCCAATAATTCTTGAAATTACTCCGGCACAATTATGCGGGGCCATGCAAACAGTTAGTTGTCCAATTAAATCTTTTTTTGTTTGTAGATTATAATATCTTGGGAGTTTGTAAAATTTCTCTAATAAATCATCTATAAAATTTGCTATATTAAAAAAGAAATCATCCGCTCTTTCATCTGGGGAATCGGGACATGCTGGAAGAATTACATCATGGGGAAATAATTCTAAAATTTGACCTTCATTTGTTAGTTCATTACCATGTATATCTTTAATATATCCTATCTCTCTTAATTTTTCGACACTAGTTCCAATTTCTCTAGGTTTAAAATGTGTTACGGGGATCTCTGTTGCATCATATCTTATTGTTCCGTCTTTATTTACACAAAGCCCATGTTTTGCTCTTAAAATTCCCTTAGCGGGATTTTCAAACGCATGTCCTTCATTAGATGTTCCTTTAACTCCTTTGATTAGTTTTGGAATTTCATCTTTTTTTAAATTTAAATGTTCAATTGCCTTATCAAAATAATATTTACTGTTAATTTCTTTTGTAAATGAGGGTTTTGTGGTTTTGTGTTTATCACAAATTTCATTTATTAACTTTTTATCACATTCGGGACAATACATAATTTTATCAGTTTCGGTATTACAAGATTCACAAATAGAATAAATTGTATCTTTTTTACATTTTGGGCAATAATATGTAGGAAAATCTGCCCTTATGTATGTTGCATTTACTGCCTCATTGACGCTTCTAAATCTTCCACCTTGTTCTCCAATTGGAAATAGAACATGCGGGCTTCCAATCAATTTTCTCGCTTTTGCTTTTTCTGGACGCCCCATTCTTGCACCAATAAAACTTCCAGCAATATCTTTAATTTTAAATTTTGAAAAAGAATTAATTTCTTCTAAAACAGATTTATTTAAATTTTCTTCTTTTTCTGTAAATATTAAAAACTCATTTATTTTTTCCTTAAAATTTTCCTTAGGAATTCCCATATTCACTAAGAGTGTTCCGGTATTTTTTTCATCAAGTACTACGTCTGCAGTAGATACGATATGTTCAACAGCTAAAATTTCCAATGCATTTTTTGCATTTTCTAAATTTTTTCTATTAATTGTTTCATAAGGTAAAATTAATTTATCTTCATTAACTGTTCCTGTTTTAAACCATTTTAAAAGTTCTATGAGCTGTTCTTTTTTTATTTGTGTCCAAAAGAAAAGATATTTTGGATGCAAGGGCAAATCATATTTAACTGAAATTTCTTTTGCATTTTCTAAATCAAAATTTTGACGATCATATATTTCATTTAAATTTATTTCACACCCAGTATTTAATTTGTTAATTTCTTCAATTTTCTTTTTTAATTGTAATAACCACCATTCTTCAACGTATCCTGGTTTTATCAATTCAAAATTTCTATTCATAACATCACCTAATGAAAAAAGAATATCGCCAAAATATAATATTTTTTCTGTATCCTTGTAAATTTTCTTTGCTTCATCAAAATCTTTTATTTTTTTTACACTTCCATCTTTTAATTTAACAATTGGCCCATCGATACTGTCGCAAGATGTAACAATACACCCTTTTGTTGGTTTTTCTATTTTTAGTTGTGTTCCACTTGATAAAAAATTATTAGAAATGGCCATTGTTGCAGGATGGATAGATGTTGCTGAAAAACCACTAACTCTACTTCGACCATATCTAAATCGAAATCCCCCTGATCTTGAAGGGTGCCCAAATACTGGTCTCCCTGCAACTAAATCTTTAATATATGTTGGAGAAGTGTCTGTTGTTCCTTTTTCTCTTTTTTTATGTAATGAAATATAATCATCTAAAAAATCCCAACCCGTTGTTTTAAATCCTTTTTGCTGAAGTCCTCTTAATAACCTTAATCCTTTTTGTGCTTTCTGTGCTAAACCTTCTGAAAAAATTAAACACATCCCACCACGAATACGGTTTGTTGGAACTCTCGCCAAATCCTTATAATTTGAAACTTCTCGTTCTTCTGTTGGTTCTCCATCTATCTGTATTGGCATGTTGCTTGCAAGAAATTCTATTTCTTCTGCAGTTGGCAAATATTGAAGATTTGTGACTCTTTCATGATAATCATAATTTTCTGTAACATATCTCTTCACTTCTTTTTCATCCGGATCATATTTTGCGTAACCAAAAAATTCTCTTAAATAATCAATTAACATTAAAACAACACAACTAGCTGTTGTTCCAGCACTTCTAATTGGACCAGAAAAATATGCGGCGAAATAATCTTTACCCTCTTTTGTTTTTCTTAATTTTAACTCTGTAAATCCTTCTATTGGAGAAGAAACAACCCCTAATGTATTATATGCGAAACCAACCCTTATTCCGGCATCAATCGCTTGTAATTGATTTTCAAATTTGCAAAATTTTTCTGTGGCTATTTCTTCTGCAATTTTAAATAAAACAGCCATATCTAATTGCCCATATTCTTTTTCCAATTCAAGAATTCGATCAATAACATTTCTCGTTTCATTTAATTGGGGATAAATTGTTGCAATTAATCCAACTGCTTTTTCAGCTAGAGAAATTGCTAAAGGAACCTCTACCCTTGCCACCGGATCATAACCTATAGCTCTCGCAGGTTCAGCGATTTTATATTCTTTTTTTACTTGTTCTAGCAATTCATCAAAATATTTTTCCATTTTTTAAAAATTAACTAAAGTCTAAAATACTTACCTTTCCGGTTTTCAAATGCATAATTGGGACCTTACAGGGATCTGGTTCTAATCCTAATTTTTCTTGATTTGTTGTTTTTGGAATCCAGGAAGAACAACATAATGTTAAAATATTGTTATAATGTGAAACGGCTGTATGGTGCATGTGTCCTGCAATAAAGATGTCTGGACTATGTTCGATTAATAAAAAATCTTTTTCATTTGGTAAGTATGTGGTTGATGCATGTGTTGGTGCAAGATGTCTTCTTTTCAATAAGAAATGCATTACCAAATCTGGTTTTGTTTTAGCATTTGCCATCCTCAATGAATCTACATTATCCATATAATGACAAAAAGAAAACCCATGATAAATTAAAACATTAAATCCGGAAAAGGTTTCTGTTTTCCCAATATTTACTGTAGAGGGGTTTGTTGTAAGAAAAACATTTTCCATTTCTCTCAATTCTGGAATAAAACTTTTTTCTATGCTTGGTTGTGGTTCTACCAATCTAACCGCATCATGATTTCCCGGACAAATAATAATTGTTATATCTTTTCTTATACTTTTTATTAATTCTGTAAATTTTTTATATTGATTATAAATATCTTTTATTGCTAAATCTTTTTCCTGTGATGGATAAATTCCCACACCCTCTACCAAATCTCCAACAACAAACATATACTTTACTTTTTTTGCTGTTTCTCTTTGTTCTTCATTTCCCAATTCTCCATTTATCCAATTTTTAAATCGATTATAATTTTCCTCTAAAAATAATTTGCTTCCGACATGAAAATCTCCTGCAAAAACAGCATATTCATCCTCTGGAGATTTTTTTCTTTCATCAAGCCCCATCTCCGGGAAAAAGAGATCATTTGCAAAAAAGATTTCCGATGAACCATTCCCGCTTATCGCAATTACTTCATCTAAAACGAGATCTTTTGCTTTTTCAAAAAGCTCTTTTTTTGAACAATTTACTAAAACAGTAATTTTCCCAGTAAGATCTTCTATTTCTAATAAAAGATTTTTGTTTTTTGTATATCTTTTATTATAAACCATTCCAATTATTGACAGATTTTTTCTTTGATTGGAAATTTTTCCTATACTGGATAAATTTTCTAAATTTTTTTCCTGCAGAATTTTTTTTAAAACAGTATATCTGTTCTTAAAATAATCAACAAAATCTTCAACAGAAATTTTTTTATTTTTAATTTCAGGAGATTCTATTATCTGAACTTTTCTTTTTTTGAATTCTTCTAATAATTCATTTGTTTTTATGATTTCTTTTTCTTGTTCTTCTGTTTTTTTGGATTCTATGAATGAATAAAGATAATTGATAGCTTCTTGTTTTATTTGCTGATTTTTAAAATTTGCAATTATTTTTAAAATGTTCTCTAAAATAAATTGTTTTGTTATAAATTTGGGAGGATTGAGTAAAAGAATATTCTGTTGCATGTTAATTTCAGATAAATTTTCATTGCTAAGAAAATCTATTGCGCTTTGTTCTATTAAATATCCTTGTTTAAGCAAGGCATGTACAAGTTCATTCATTTTTATGTGTAAACCTTAAATTGGTTTAATATTTTTCAACAACGTTTTTTAGATTCCTAAAGATTCAATCAATTTTGTTTCTATTTTTACTGTTAAGTCTTCAGGTAAATCTATCCTTATTTCCCTTGTTCGTCCATATCTTCCATTACTTATTGTTTGTGCATTTATCAAACCAAGTAAATCAAATTCTCCAATTATATCGCTAATACGTCGTTGTGTTAAGTAAGATATTTTTGTCCTATCGCAAAGATCCATATACAAATTATAAACATCTCCAGTAAATATCTTTTTTTCTTCTTTTGAAATTTTATCGTTTTTATATTTTTTATGTAACTGAATTATTGAATAAAGGGTTATTTGAAATTGCTTTGTGAATGTTTCTACAGATGTTAAGACAATATCTGATTCCATTTTTTCTTTTGCCCTATCAACATAATCTAGAGTTACTTTTTCTTTTCCTTCTCTTTCAACTAATTCGCCAGCAATTCTCAATAAATCTAATGCCTTTCTAGCATCTCCATGGTCTCTAATTGCTAATGCAGCACATTTTTCAATTACCCCTTCTGTGACAACTTTTTCCTTAAATGCTTCTAATACCCTTTCTCTAAGAATATCTTGGATTTGAATTGCATTATATGTTGGAAATAAAATTTCTTCCTCACTCAATGAACTTTTTACTCTTGGATCAAGAGTATCAAGAAATTTTAAATCATTCGAAATCCCAATTATAGCAATTTGTGTTTTTGTCAACTCGGTATTCAGTCTTGTAAAATTATAAAGAAATTCATCCCCCATTTTTTTTACTGCTTGGTCTATTTCATCTAAAATGATAACTAATACCTGTTTTTTATTATCTATTATTTCAATTAAGGTTCTATAAACCTGATCTGTTGGGAGGCCTGTTGACGGAATTTTTCCACCTAGTTTTTTTATTAGTTCTGTTAAAATCCTATATTCTGTATCTGCAACCTTTCTTAATTTGCAATTAATATAGGGCATTATTAATTCTATCTTTTGTTCTTTTGCTTTACTCAATAATTGATTTTTAATATATTGGATGGTCAATGTTTTTCCTGTTCCGGTTAAACCATATATAAAAAGGTTTGAAGGTTTTTCAAGTCTCAAGACTGGTGCAAGAATTGATGCGACTTGAGATATTTGTTTATCTCTATGGGGTATTGTCTCTGGGGTATATCCTGATTGTAAAATTATTTTATTATTAAAAATAGTTTGTTTAATAAAAGAATTAAAAATATTGTCTAATTTTATGTCTTTTGTTTGGGGATAAATAAATTTCTCTTTTTTCATTTTATTTAATAGAAAAAAGGCTTTTTAAATATTTTTAGAGAAAAACCCCTC
>Ga0208375_1000740_pt1 | contig 42829 bp, 45 predicted proteins | sample RifOxyD1_FD_184038 | JGI IMG/M metagenome (GOLD analysis project Ga0208375, IMG submission 184038) | Soil microbial communities from Rifle, Colorado - Rifle Oxygen_injection D1 (SPAdes) | ecosystem: Environmental > Terrestrial > Deep subsurface > Rock core/Sediment | place: Rifle, Colorado... | reverse complement strand
GTTTCGCTTGATATTCAGTTGGCTCTGCGCGGGATAACCCAGCTGAATATCAAGCGAAACGGCGCCGCCGTCGATCTTGATGTTGCGAGCGGATTTGGTCGAGATGTAATCTTTTTGGGTATTGGGATCAATCAAGGCTTGCAGTGCGGTTTGCACCTGAAGTTCGGACACGGCCATATTTTGCTCCAGCAGGTTTATACGTAATCGCCCATTTTAACGAATTCCGCTGAATTAGGAACGACTCAATTTCACTTGTAAGTAGAAAATGCGCGGGATTCCATGCCATTTACAAGGGTATTAACTGCTTTTGCCGGCCATCAGCGGACAGGCCCGAACCTAGCGAGGCTTGACGTAGTGTGCGATCAACACGGCCTCGGGCACACTCAGGCGAATCGCTGCGGCCAATTCGCTGATCGCACCCTGCCGGGGGCGTAAAGACACCCACAACAGATTCAACTTCAGGTTGAGGTCGGCAAACACCACGTCCTGATGCAAAGCCAGAATGGCCTGAATGCAACGCGAAACGTGCTCGATCTCGATGGGCGGGCGGCTGCGCAAACGTGGAATGAGCATCATGAAATCGGTCAGACGCTGCCCTGCGCTGTCATGCGTGGGGGCGATTTGCCACAAGGGCAAACCGGGCTGCGCATCTGGATTGATCGCCAGTGTGGTGGAAGCATAGGCACAAATCTTCATCACCCCTCCACAGTCCTGAACTCAGGGCTTGAACTGCAAATCCAGCGCTGCACCCCGACGCTCATAAGGACGGTGCGTATGTTGCCGGACATGACGCACATCTTTATGCAGATACCGCTCCAACTCCTCGAGCGCTAGCCGGTACACCTCGCGCTTGAAGTCGACGACAGCATCGGTTGGCACCCAATATTCGTTCCAGCGCCAGGCATCGAACTCCGGATGACTGCTGGCCCGTAGCGCGACATCACAATCTCGGCCGGTCAGTCTAAGCAGGAACCATATTTGCTTCTGGCCACGATACAGCCCGCGATTGTCACGTCGCGTCCAATGCGCCGGCACGTCATACCGCAACCATTCACGCGTGCGCCCCAAGATACGTACATGCTGGGGCAGCAACCCTACTTCTTCCTGCAACTCCCGGAACATGGCTTGTTCCGGCGTTTCTCCGGCGTTGATACCACCCTGGGGAAACTGCCAGGCGTGCTGATTGATGCGCTTGCCCCAGAAAACCTGGTTGTTCGCATTGCACAACACAATGCCTACGTTCGGGCGGTAACCTTCTCGGTCGATCATGGCCGCCACCATCAGTAAAGTTTGATTGCCTGCATTCTTTCACACCCGCCGGAAATTGCAAACCGGACGCAACACGAAATATGCTATTACCCATTGTTTATATTGAACTAAACGACTCAACAAGTGTTTGAAAATAGATGGCTAAGGCTAGCCAGCTCTTGTTCATGCTGCGGTCAATCCAGCAACGGCACAATGTCCGCCGCCCACTGAAAGTCTCTTGCAAAGCCGCGCAAATCAAGCCCGTATCGGGTTGACAACTCCGCCAAACGGGGTTGCATGGTGTCAAGCCGCTGCATTGCGCCCGGCTCGGCAAAAGCAAACACAATCACATTGGTTTTATTCTGCACCGAGAGCCAGCCCACTTCGCCATCAAATGCGCGCGTCAGGCGTGCAAAGTATTCAGCAAAGTCGCCGTCGCGCCCCCACAGATTCACCACCAGCACGCCACCTGGCCGCAATGCGCGGCGGCAGGCTGCATAGAATGTTTGCGTTGCCAGCGCTTCCACCTGATTACCGGAATCGAAACCGTCGAGCAAAATGATGTCGGTGCTACTGGCGTGCTGGCGCATGTAGAGCGCGCCATCTGCCTCAACCACAGTCAGGGTTTCATCGTCTGGCGGCACTTCGAAATGCGCGCGCGCGGCGGCAATCACCCGTGGGTCGATTTCGACTGCCGTAATGCGCGTCTGCGGGCGCTGCTTGCGAATGAACTTGGCGAGCGAACCGCCGCCAAGGCCGATCATCAGCACATCCTGCGGCATCGGGTTGAACATCAGGAAACCCATCATCGCGCGGGTGTAAGCCAATTCCAGATCCCAAGGCCGGGTGATCCGCATTGCGCTTTGAATCGCCCGGCTGCCCAAATGCAGCACGCGCATGCCACGTTCCTCAGTTACTTCCAGCCCGGCATCGTCTGCCCGGCGCTTGCCCAACTTCAATCGCATTGCCATTTCATCCCCAAATCGAGCGCGAAAGATTACACGTCCACACGGTAAAATGCCGTCTTTCGTCCTTATTGCCCCGTTTTCACCATGCGCGCCAGCCAGTTTTTCATTTCCACCACCAAAGAAGCCCCTTCCGATGCCGAGCTGGTCAGCCACAAGCTGATGCTGCGCGCCGGCCTCATCAAGCGCCTTGGCTCGGGCTTGTATACCTGGATGCCGCTGGGCTTGCGCGTGCTGCGTCGGGTCGAGGCGGTGGTGCGCGAAGAAATGAACCGCGCGGGCGCAATCGAACTCCTGATGCCCGCCGTGCAGCCCGCCGAATTGTGGCAAGAAACCGGACGCTGGGCGGTGTTTGGCCCACAGATGCTGAAAATCAAGGATCGGCACGAGCGGGATTTCTGCTTCGGCCCCACCCACGAAGAAGTCATCACCGACGTCGCTCGCCGCGAAATCAAAAGCTATCGGCAGTTGCCCGTCTGCTTCTACCAGATCCAGATGAAATTCCGCGACGAAATCCGTCCACGCTTTGGCGTCATGCGCGCACGCGAATTCCTGATGAAGGACGCCTACTCCTTCCACCCCAGTCATGACAGCCTGGTTGAAACCTATCAAACCATGTACGCCGCCTACACGCGTGTCTTCACCCGCCTGGGGCTGACTTTTCGCGCGGTGGCGGCCGACACTGGCGCCATCGGCGGCTCGGGCTCGCACGAATTCCATGTGCTGGCCGATTCTGGCGAAGACCTGATCGCCTACTGCCCGGACTCGGAATACGCAGCCAACGTCGAACTGGCCGAAGCGCTCACCCCCGCGGCTCCGCGTGCCGCGCCGCAAGAAATGCTGCGTGAAGTGGATACGCCGAAGCAAACCACCTGCGAAGACGTCGCAGCCCTGCTCGATATTCCGCTTGCCCGCACCGTCAAGCTCATTGCCGGAATGGTGGGCAGCGATACAGGCGAACAGATGGTCATCCTGTTGCTGCGTGGCGACCACATGCTGAACGAGGTCAAGCTGGGCAAGCTGGACGGTATGGCTGATTTCCGGCTGGCGAATGAAGCCGAAATTCGCGCAGCCTTTAATTGTCCTCCCGGCTTTCTGGGCCCCATCGGCATCGACCGCGCCAAAATGCGCGTCATCGCCGACCGTACGGTTGCCGCAATGAACGATTTTGTCTGCGGTGCCAACAAGCCCAAATTCCATCTGGCCGGGGTCAATTTCGGGCGAGACCTACCAGAACCGGATTTTGTAGCCGATATAAGAAATGTCGTCCCCGGCGATCCCAGCCCCGATGCCAAGGGAACATTGCAGTTGTGCCGGGGCATCGAGGTCGGACACGTGTTTCAGCTCGGCAACAAATATTCTCAGGCGATGAACGCGACCTATCTGGACGAAGCAGGCAAGGCACAAGCGATGGAAATGGGCTGCTACGGGATAGGCGTATCACGCATTGTCGCCTCAGCCATCGAGCAGCACCATGACGACCGCGGCATCATCTGGCCAACGAGCATGGCACCGTTCTTGCTCGTAATTGTGGCAATTGGCTACGGCAAAAGCGAGATGGTTAAAACTGCCGCAGATAACTTGTATGCTGAACTGGTCGCTGCCGGGTTCGATGTCCTGCTGGACGACCGTGACGACCGCCCCGGCGTGATGTTTGCCGATGCTGAATTGATCGGCATCCCACACCGCGTGACAGTAGGCGAGCGCGGGCTGAAGGATGGCGTAATCGAGTATCAGCCCCGCCGTGCGGAAGCGGGCCAAAGTGGCGAAGCGCAAAAAATTGCGCTCGCTGATGCGAAGGGATTTTTGACGGGACTGTTGGAGCGCTGACATGATTAAAGCTACGCACATCGGAATGCTGATTGCCACCCTGCTGCTGCCCCTATCCGCCTACGCGGGTGGCCAGCGCGAAGAGGCCCTGTCAGCCAATGTGCGTTCATCGCTGCAGCGGGGACTGGCCGACACGCCGATCACCCGTACGGCATTCTCCAATATTGCTGATGAAACAGCCTGGCTGAAGGAAATGTCGCGCCGCCTTGCCAAGCGCATGCCGGACGAAGCAGAACGACTCGAATTTCTGACCACCCTGCATTGGGAAGCCTCACGCGCAGGCGTCGATCCGCAACTGCTGCTCGGCCTGATTCAAGTTGAAAGTGGATTCCGCAAATACGCTGTCTCGCCGGTCGGCGCCCGGGGTTATACCCAAGTCATGCCATTCTGGATCAAGGCCATCGGCAACCCTGAACACAACCTGTTTCAGTTGCGCACCAATCTGCGCTACGGTGCGCTGATCCTGCGCCACTACATCGACATCGAGCGTGGCGATTTGTATCGCGCGCTGGGGCGCTTCAACGGCAGTCTGGGGCGCCCGGAATACCCCAACCTTGTAGTCGGTGCCTGGAAACGCCACTGGGACTACGTGCCCGCCACCCGCTCGGCCAACAACAACACCGCTTCGCGCAGCTAAGCAAGCCGGTAATCCCGCTTGATCCCGCGCACTGCGAGAACAAGCCCGGCCTCGCCGTTCCACCACCCCTCGCCTGTCAAGTTTTCAACTTTCCGCCGTCCCTTCGTCGAAATGACGAATGATTTTTGCGTGCCCGTATTGGTCGCAAAGCAAAAATCACTTGATATTCAATAAGCTGGATTTATCAGTCGGCGCTGGCACAGCCTATGCGAGTCTAGGGTTGCAGGAAAAATCCTGCTCACTCTCAAGGAGACGACCATGGAAATGAACATGCAATTGAGCCGCACCGACAAAGGGCAAGATGAAATCTTCAATCTGGGTCACACCCTGCGGCCCCGGTTTCGCCAGATTCTGTTCAGCGTTGGCGGTGGCATTTCGTTCGGTGAGTTGTGCCACAAACTGCCCAACTGCAGCGAACTGGAAAACATGGTGAACGATCTCCTGCAAAACGGCTTTATCCAGGCGTTGCGGCACTAGGCAAGACAGCGTTCTGCAACGCCCAGCCATTTCGGTTAAGGAAGGGTGATACGCAAACCCGTAATGCCAAACGCTGCAAAGTAAACCCTAGAGCCCTTTCAGGGGCTGGTCGAAAAAACAATCAGGGGTTTCGGCTGGCAATCGGCTGCCACCACCGTTCCCGGCCCGCCTGGCACCTCCTTCACCACGCCATCAAAGGGCGCTTTAAGCTCGGCGTCCTGCACGTTCTTTTGCGCAATCACACGACGTGCCTTCGCGATTGCAAGCGCCGCTTGGGCGCGTGCATCCAGCAACATGGCGGCATCAAGCTCGCTGGTGGACGACACGGTGCGGTTGAACAACTCCTGCGCCCGCTCCTTTTCGCGCCTGGCTTCGCTTGCATCGGCCTGCGCGCGCGCCTGTTCTGCTGTCGCTTCGGCCAGGCTTGCCTGCAAAATCGTGCGGTCCAGACGCAGCAAAGGCGTGCCTTTTTTTACCCGTTGGCCGGGCTTGACCCAAACAGTCTCGACCACGCCGGACACCCGGGTGCTGAGTTCCACCGACTCGGCTGCCCACAGCGGGCTTGCGACCGCACCCATCCATCCTGCCAAGGCCATGACGACCACACGCTGCTTCATTTCGCTATTCCCTCTACAGGCGGCAGGTTGCCGCCGGACAGGGCCTCGAGCCGAGCCAGCGCCAAGGCCAACTGATAATCCACCTGCTTGCGGCGCAACGCTGCCACTTGTGTATCCGCCATGCTGGTACCCAGATTGGTTTTCATTTCGAGTTCGTATTCCGCGCGCGAACGCTCCAGCGCCCAGTCGCGGTATTCAATCTGCTTGTCTGCCGATGCGCGGGCACTGCTGCGAAGCCACTCGATTTCCTGCAGCGTGCTCAGCAAGCTGTCTGCCAGTTCGAGCTTGAGCTTTTCCAGTTCGGCGGTGCTGTGTTCTTTTTGCGCCCGTTCGCGCGCAACCAATGCATCCACCCGCCCGCCCTGATACAAGGGAATCACGAACAGCAGGCCGGCACTGATGTTGTCACGCGTAGTCGACACACGGCTGTAATCGGCCCCCACCACCTCGGCATCCAGCATCGGATTGCGCTCCGCTCGCACAGCTGCAATCCGCGCGTCGGCCGCTGCAACCTGCGCCTGCAACACCTGTACCTGCGGATTTTTTTCCATTACCCAGGGCAACAAGGTTTCATAATCCTCCAGCGGCAGGGCATTACCCGCCAAAACGGGCTCGGCGAGTTCGGTTGGCAAATTGCCGGGCCTGTAGAGAGCATGTGCAAGACGCTGCCGGGTACTGCGCACGGCCTGCAAGCTGGCCTCGCGACGCTCGCGGATAGTCTGATAATCACCTTCCAGCCGCAGCAGCTCAGGCTGGCTGATCTGGCCCACCTTGAAACGATCCTGCGCGTTGTCCCACGACACATACGCCACTGCCATGAATTCGTTGTCGGCGGCGTACTGCATGTCGGCCAGCAGCACATCAAAGTAGCGCGCCATGATGTCGATGCGGCGCAAACTCTGCACATGGAACAGCGCCGTCTGGCGCGCCGCGACCTCCTGATTCGCCGCCGCGATGGCCTGACCGCTCCGGCCAAAGTCGAACAAGGGCTTGCGCGCAACGATCCTGCCGATGTTGTTGGCCCGCCAGCCACCGGTGTCGCCCTGCCCAGTGGCCAGGGAACCCTCAAGATACAGACGAAAATCCCGGAGGCTCGCCGCCTGATCACGATCGGCACGTGCCACAGCCAGATCGCTCTCGGCAATCCGGCGGTCGGGATGCGGTGCGGCCACCGTGGCCAATGCCTCGTCCAGGGTAAGCGTTTCAGCCGACGCGGCAGTCATCCATGCCCACGCCAGCAGCGCGACCCACACTTCACGCATTACTTGGCTTGCTTGTATTGGGTGAAGGGCTGGGTCACATAGGCACCCTCGGTGACGTAGCGGCCAAGCAGCAGAAATTCATCTTTGTTTTTGGTGGGCCCGGTAAAGCGTGCAACCAGTTTGCCGTCAAGGTTGAAAAACAGCAGCGTCGGCGTGGCGCGCACCCGGTTTACCAGTGCGAAGGCTTTCTCGGTGGTTTCCTTGCCCTGAAAGTCGGTCAACGGCGTATCGCCGTTGACGTCAATCGAATACACCAGGAACTGCGCGCGGTAGGCATCCTGTACGTCGGATTGATTGAGGACAGTGGATTTCATGCGCGCGCAGAACGGGCAGTCATCCATTTCAAAAAACAGGAACACGCCCTTTTTTCCCTGCGCTTTGGCGGTTGCCAAATCGGCCTTGAGATCACCAAAGCTCGCCTGAAAGAAATGCGTACCGGGGTCGCGCACATCCGCCCAGACCGGCGCCGCACACAGCAGAAAAAATGCAATCAGTATTTGGCGCACGGTGTATACCCTCTTCTATCCAGCCCTGTTTATTTTTTGCCAGGCAATTTTTTGCTGGCCAGAAACGATTCTACCGATTGACGCGTGATCGCCCCTACTTGCTGGGCCACCATCTTGCCATCCGGATTGAACAAGTAGGTCGTGGGCAAGCCCTGTACCGGACCGATCTGGTTGGTGATTTTGGGGGTACCCAGCACGATGGGATAATTCACCAGCAGGCCATCGGCAAAATCGGTTACCTGCTTGGCATTACGGTAATCCAGCGCCACGCCCAGCACGACCAGATTGTTTTTCTTGTTCTCATGCAGCGCGATCAGGTCGGGGATTTCCTCCAAGCAAGGCGGGCACCAAGTCGCCCAGTAGTTCACCAGCACCCATTTTCCCTTGTAGCCGGACAGCGAATGCAGCTTGCCGTCGGTATCGGTCATCTTGAAATCCGCCTGCGCCCACGACGCTGCCAGCGCCAGCACCAGCCCGGCCAGCCACATCGGATAAAATCGCCGTCTTTGTAACATCTGCATCGAGTGTTTCACCATGAATGAATATCGTATCGAGAAAGACTCGCTGGGCGAGGTCCAGGTTCCCCAACAGGCCTGGTACGGCGCACAAACCGCGCGTGCGGTGGCCAATTTTCCCATTTCCGGACGGCTTCCGGATAAGGATTTCGTACTAGCCCATGTGCGCATCAAACTGGCAGCCGCGCGCGCCAACTGCCAGCCGGGCTGGCTGGGTGCCGACAAGCGCGATGCCATCGTCGCTGCCTGCGAAAAAATCATCGGCGGCGCGCATCTCGATCAGTTCGTGGTCGACCGTTTTCAGGCCGGTGCAGGCACCAGCCACAACATGAACAGCAACGAAGTCATCGCCAACCTCGCCAACGTGGCGCTGGGTTTTGACAAAGGCACCTACAAGCCCATCAACCCCAATGACGACGTCAACATGGGGCAATCGACCAACGACACCATTCCTACCGCCATCCGCCTCACGCTGCTGGCCAAGCTGCCACGCCTGGTCGCCGCCGTTCACGCCATGGCCGCCGAGTTCACGCGCCTGGCCGAGCGCGAAAAGGACACGGTGAAATCCGGCCGCACCCACTTGCAGGATGCCGTGCCGACCACGCTCGGGCAGGAATTCGCCGGCTACGCCTGGACACTCGGCCGCTGTGCGGGCGCGCTCGAAGCGGTACGCCCGGCGCTGTGCGAAACCGGACTGGGCGGCTCGGCCGCCGGCACAGGGCTCAACACCTCGCCCGACTACCCGGCACGCGTGGCCGCCGAATTGGCCACGCTCACCGGCGAGCCGATCCGCGTCGGCCAGCTGGTCGCGCAGATGCAATCGATGAACGATCTGGCGCGACTGTCGGGCGAGATCCGCAACCTGGCGCTGGAACTCACGCGCATCTCCAACGACCTGCGTCTGCTCGCCAGCGGCCCGCGCACCGGACTCGGCGAAATTCAGCTGCCGCCGGTGCAACCTGGCTCCAGCATCATGCCAGGCAAGGTCAACCCGGTGATGTTCGAAATGCTCAACCAGGTCTGCTTCCAGGTGCTGGGACAGGATGCTGCCGTCTCCTACATGGTGCAGGCCGGACAGATGGAGTTGAATGTGATGATGCCGGCGCTGGGCAGCGCGTTGTTCGACGCCATGGACTGGCTGACCAACGCGATGAACGCTGCTACCGAGAAGAACCTCAAGGGCATCGTCGTCAACCGCGAACGCTGTGCGTTCTTCATTCACCAGAGCGTCGCGCTCGCCACGCTCTTGAACACTCAGATCGGCTACAACCAGGCCGCCGAAGTCGCCAAGGAATCGGAAAAATCCGGGCGCCCGGTGCGCGACATCGTCGCCGAGCGCGGACTGATGCACGCCGCCGACTTTGATGCTCTGGTGCTGCATGCCGCGCACGGTGTCGGCAGCGGCGGTGGAGCAGGCTGATGAAACCCCATAAAAGACTCGAACCCCTGATCGAAGACGGCCTGATCGACGAAGTCGTGCGCCAGCTCATGAGCGGCAAGGAGGCGATGGTGTTCGTGGTGCGCTGTGGCGACGACATCCGCTGTGCCAAGGTTTACAAGGAAGCCAACAAACGCAGCTTTCGCCAGGCTGTCGACTACACCGAAAACCGCAAAACCAAGAACAGCCGCCAGGCACGCGCGATGGCCAAGGGCACCAAATTCGGCCGCGAGAAGCAGGAAGAAGCCTGGCAAAGTGCCGAAGTCGATGCACTGTACCGGCTGGCCGCCGCTGGCGTGCGCGTACCCACGCCGTACAACTTTCACGAAGGCGTGCTGCTGATGGAACTGGTGTGTGACGCCGATGGCAACGCCGCGCCCCGGCTCAACGATGTGTCGTTCACCGCCGACGAAGCCCGTCAGCACCATCACACCCTGATGATGGAAGTCGTGCGCATGTTGTGCGCCGGCATCATCCACGGCGACCTGTCCGAATACAACATCCTCGTCAGCGCAGACGGTCCGGTCATCATCGACCTGCCGCAAGCGGTAGACGCCGCCGGCAACAACCACGCCAAGGCCATGTTGACGCGCGACGTCAACAACCTGACCACCTACTTCGGCCAGTTCGACCCTGCGCTGCTGACCACGCAATATGCCGAAGAAATCTGGTCACTCTATGAACACGGTGAATTGAATCCGGATGTCAAACTCACCGGCCATTTCGAATCCACCCTGCCGCCAGTCGATCTGGAAGGCGTGATACGGGAGATCGACGACGCGCGTGAGGCTGAGGCGGCAAGATTGTTGCGCTTGCAAGAGCTGAATGAGTGATGCCGCCACGGCAATATGCGCAAACGCTTATAATCCGGCATGACCCATCCCCACCCGCCCGTCCCCGACTCGCCTCCCGCATCCGCTGAAACGGCCGATCCGTTCAGTACCGCCTTCGATCAGCTGCCGCTGCCGCCCGCCATACTGGCAAACCTGCGGTCGCTGGGCTACCTCAACATGACACCGATCCAGGCAGCCAGCCTGCCGATCACGCTGGAAGGTCATGACCTGATCGCGCAGGCCAAGACCGGCAGCGGCAAGACCGCGGCCTTCGCGTTGACGCTGCTGGCGAATCTGGACTTGCGCTACTTTGACGTGCAGGCGCTGGTGCTGTGTCCGACGCGCGAACTGGCCGATCAGGTGACGCAGGAGATTCGCCGCCTGGCGCGCGCCGAGGACAACATCAAGGTGCTCTCCTTGGTGGGCGGCAGCACGATGCGCCCGCAGCTGGCCAGCCTGGAACACGGCGCGCACATTGTGGTGGGCACGCCGGGCCGCATCATGGATCACCTGCAACGCGGCAGCCTGAATCTGGACGCGCTCAACACGCTGGTGTTCGACGAAGCCGACCGCATGCTGGACATGGGTTTTTACGACGACATGGTGTTTATCGCGCGGCAGTGTCCGCAGAAGCGCCAGACCCTGCTGTTTTCCGCCACTTATCCCGAAGGCATCGAGAAACTGGGGCGGCAGTTCTTGCACCAGCCGCGCACCGTCAAACTGCTGGAGCAGCACGAGAGCGACAAGATCCGCCAGCGGTTCTACGAAGTGGCCAACGAGGATCGGCTGCAGGCGGTGGCCACGCTGCTGCGCCACTACCGGCCGGTCAGCACGCTGGCGTTTTGCAACACCCGCCAGCAATGCCGCGATTTGCTGGCAGTGCTGCGCGAGCAGGGTTTCGAGGCGCTGGCCCTGCACGGCGAACTGGAACAGCGCGAACGCGATCAGGTGTTGATCCAGTTCGCCAACCGCAGTTGTTCGGTGCTGGTGGCGACCGACGTCGCCGCGCGCGGGCTCGACATCGCCCAGCTCGAAGCGGTGATCAACGTCGACGTCACGCCCGACCCCGAGGTCTACATCCACCGCATCGGCCGCACCGGGCGCGCCGACCAGGACGGCTGGGCGTTGAGCCTCGCCAGCAGCAACCAGATGCGGCGCGTCGACAACATCGCCAAGGAGACCGGCACCGAAGTGGAATGGCACCCCATCGCCGAGCTGGCGCCTGCCAGCGACGAACCGCTGCTGCCGCCGATGGTGACCTTGCAGATTCTCGGCGGCCGCAAGGAAAAAATCCGCCCCGGCGACGTGCTGGGCGCGCTCACCGGCGAGGCCGGTTTCAGCAGCGCCCAGATTGGCAAGATCAACATCACCGAATTCCACACCTATGTGGCGGTGGCGCGCGAGATCGTGCAAAAGGCTTTGCGCTGGCTGGCGACCGGCAAGATCAAGGGCAAGACAGTGAAAGCTCGGGCCATGTCGGTTGAAGACGACGCGCAGGACACGCCTTCGCGCGCCAACGCCAACCGTAATCGGCGACCGCCGCCTTGATGGCTCGCTGATGGGGCGGCACCCGCGCCGTAAAAATGGTTGCAATTGCACCGATGTTTGTTATATTTATATCAAACAATCACAAGGCTGCTCTCCATGAACCAAGCCGCTCAAATTTCAGCCCACTCAAACCAGGAAGAACCCGACACCCGTGGTGCCTTGGCTCGAATGGTGACCACGCTGTTCGAGTACTGGAAGCTGAGCAGCAACGACCAGCTTGCGCTGCTCGGACTGTCGGCAGGCAACCGCCCGGCGCTGGCGCGTTACCGCAAGGGCGAACCGCTGGCCAACTCGCGTGACCTGCTGGAGCGCGCCGGGCATTTGCTGGCCATCCACAAAAACCTGCGGCTGCTGTTCCCGCATGATCGTGACCTGGCCTACGCCTGGATGACGACCCCCAACCGGGCATTTACAGGCAAAACGCCGGTCGAGCTGATCGCTGAATGGGGCTTCGCGGGCTTGCTGCAAACCCGCGCCTATCTCGACCGGGCGCGCGGCGTTTGAATCCGGCAAACCTGTTCGACGCTTTGCGGCTGGCGGACATCCATCAAAACCTGGCGCGCAATATCGTCTCCATCCGGCAATCGCAGGATCTGTTCGACGACCTGAGCCCCAACCCGCAGGACTGGAACGTGGCGATCCGGCACGAGTTGGCGACGCAACCCAAACCGTACACATCGGATGCCCCCATCATCAATCGGCCGTTTGAGGAAGCGGCCTGGATCGAGGCGGTCGCCTACCCTTTCCAGCCGCCGAACTGGTCACGCAGCCGCTTTTCGGACAGCACCTTCGGCATCTGGTATGGCGCGGACACCATCGAAACCACGGTCCACGAGACCGTCTGGCACTGGCGCAACGGCTTGCTGGCCGATGCCGGCTTTGACCGTGAGGGCGTGCGCATTGAGCGCAAGGTGGTCTGGGTGCGGGGGGATGCTGCGCTGGTGGATTTTCGGCCGGAGCTGAAACGTATCCCCGATCTTGTTCATCCAGCGAGCTACGATGCCACCCAGACTATTGGCAAGCGGCTGCACCGGGAAGGGTTTCCAGGGCTGGTGTCGAGATCGGCACGTTGCAACGGCGACATCTTCGGCATCCTCAATCCGGCCGTGCTATCGAATCCGGTTCAGGCCTGCTCACTAAGTTACCGAATTGAAGCTGGCCACGTCGCAGTCGAAAAAGAAATGGGTGTGGACTGGCTGATGATTTGATGCGCATGCCGCAGAACGGCACGGCAGGCAGGCCATTCAGCGACGCTTTTTCCAGCTCGCGCGGCACGCACCGTGCAAGTACGCAAGTGCGCGTTCCATATACGCATCCGGCCAGTTGGGATCGGTGTCGGCGAGGCGCTCTTCCGCTTCGCGCCGGATGTCGTCCGACCAGGCCCGGCGCAGATCGGCGCGCTGCGATTCGGGCGCATGCTGGTCGACAAAACCGAGCACGGCCTGCGAATCAAACCCGCTGCTGCGGAAGATGCGGGTGACTTCCTTGGCGTCTTTCAGCAGCATCGAGGCCTTGGGCGGCAGCCCCGTCGCCAGCAGCAGAAAGACGGTGGCCAGCACCTGAGGGTCGTCCGACTCGCCGCGCGTCACGCGCTGCCATTCCTTGGCCACCAGACGGTCATATTCGCTGACGTCTTCGTCCAGGCTTTCGCCGACAAAGTAAGGCTGGGCGGTATCCCCGTACAGCAGCTTGTCCGCCGTGGTGTCGTCCGCGCGAATCTGCGGCAGGTCCTGTTCGACAAAGCGTGCCATCGCGCGCTGGGCTAGCTGCTGGAACACGGCCGGGGCATCAGCGAAAAACGCCTGGAAACGCACCGCGTCGAGCTTGGCCTGGGGGCGTTTGGCGGCCTTGACCAGATGCACGAAACCGCTGCGCGTCGGTAGCGTCAACGCAGCCTTGTCGACAAACAGCACCAGCATGGCGCTGCGGATCAACGCCTCGGCATCGTCATAATCGCCGCGCGCGACACCCATTTTTCTGGCCAGCCACAGCGAAAAATCAATCGTATCCTGGCTGACCTGCCGCACCGCGCGTTCAGCCCGGTATTCGGCAAGCGTGAGGGTATGGGCTGCGGTCCTGTCGTCCAGATAGGCGCGCTGGCTCTCGGGCGACACGATATTCCCGATCATCAGGCTGCTGTCCGGCATCGCCTGCAGCCGCTTCAGCATGTCCGACCCGCCTTTGGAATGCGATAGCAGGGTTTTGTCGCGCAAGGATGCGGCGGCAACGGCCACCGCCCCTCCTGACACGTCTTCCAGATACAGACTCATCAGATAGACCATGCGGCGGACCGCCTGCTCAAGTTCGGGGCGCAGATACGCGGTGCCAAAATAATTGGCGATCTGCACGATGCCCTTCGCAAAGTCCGCCTCAATGGCGCGCAGGCGCTCGGGCGAAATGATTCCCTGCTTCACGCCGTGATGCAGCGCCTTGTCAAAAAAAGGCCGGCTGTCGAACGCGGCCAGTCCGGTCAAGCCCGTTGCCATCGCTTCACCCATCATCAAATGGCGGACTCTTCTTCGTCGCCGCTGGGTTCGCCTGCCTCGGCGGCCAGCAGCATGGCGTTGAGCGCTTCCACATGCTTGGCTACGCGCGCGCGCAGCACACCCATCAATTCCTCGAACGCATCGGGAAACTCGTAGCGCAGCAGCCAGGCGGTTTCCATCCAGTCGCCATCGGCCACTTCGGCACGCTGCAGCAGCGGCCGCGAATCCTCGATGTGGTTGCCGAAACCCAGGCTTTCGTCCAGTTCCTCCAATTTTTCCATCAGCCAGGTGGTGTGCACCTGTATCCCGGCATCCTGCTCGTATTCTGGCGCAAAGCGCCCGCTGGTGGCAAAGCTCAGCACTTCGTCATATCGGTCTTCGAAGTAATCGGCCAGCGTGTTGATGCCGCCTTCCGTATTGACGAGCACGTCGAGGTACTCGCCGACCGTGTTCTCGTCGCGGTGGATGACGGCGTTCATCATGGCGCGCAGGCGCTCGCTGGTGCGCTCGCCGTACTGCCGTTCCAGCACGATGGAATGGGCAAACTGCTCCGGCGTCACCAGCATGTTGACGATGGACTCCTTGGACGAATCGAACTCGCGCATGATGGCGAGTAGATCCTTGGGGGGCAAATCGTCCATCAGGCTGACCAGCGCGTGGTCGCCATGCTGATCGGCCACGGCCACGAGCGTGCGCTCGGCGCCCACGATGTCGCCCGACAAAATCAACTGCGAAGATTTCAAAACTACCGGGTGCATGCTGCGTCCTTCTTCAGTGTTGTCTGCTTGATGGTCACTCATCACGGTTATCGAATCCCTGCTCCGACAGCCAGTCCGAACCGGCTTCGCCGAGATCGTCTGCCTCGTCATCGTCGCCCTCGTCGTCTTCACCGTGCTCGCTTTCATCCTCCTGCCTGGACGCCGGCGCGGCAAACGCATCCTTGTTGCGCAAGAACTCCAGCGCGGCGGTAGTCACCAGAAACGCATCGCCCCCCTGAACGTTCAGTGTCACGGCGATCAATGGCTCGGCCCAGGGGGCAACCGTCAGACTTTTCTCAAGCTCGGACCAGGCAAGAAAACCAGCATGTTCGGGTTCGTTCAACACCAGCTTGTGCATCACATCGGCAGACGGAAAACCAAAGGCATCATAGAAAACCACCGCCACCATTTCAGGGCTGTAGTCGATCATCGCCAGAATGGCATCCATCTCCTGACGCTTGTCCTTCAACCGCCGTTGCAGCACCGACTTGCCTTCGGAATCGGTCACCAGGTCATCGATTTCATCGAGATAGCTTCTGAGCAGGTTCGTAAAGTAATGTGATTTTTTCAATTGAGAATTCCCTGGATGTATTTGGCCGCCATTTCCTGCGCAACCGCGACCGGGTCGTCGATCAGGCTGCGCTGCCGGTATTCGTCGTACGTTTTTTTCCGCTCGGGATCGGACAGCACTTCATACGCATCCTGGACTTCGCGAAAACGCAGTGCCGAATCCTCGGCCGAATTCTTGTCCGGATGGTAAAACGCAGCTTTTTTGCGGTACGCGAGCTTGATTGATTCGGGGGTAGCTGAAGGCGGAACGCCCAGCTTTTCATAGTGATCCTGCATTCAATTCCTTGTCATGACCGTGTAGCCACACGTTCCAGAGTGGCGCGAATTATAGGGTTATTCACCCCCGTCAGTCGTTATTTGATTGATTAAACAATGCGTTAAGGCGAGGGCTAGGGGATAATCCCGCTTTTACCCCATTCCCCCACCCCCATGGCGATCCAGTGGTTCCCCGGTCATATGACCACCGCGCGCAAAAAAGCGGCTGAAACAATGGCGCTGGTCGATGTCGTCGTCGAGGTGCTCGACGCGCGGCTGCCCGAAGCCGGCAGCAACCCGATGATTCACGAGCTGCGCGCGCATCGCCAGCGTCCCTGCCTCAAACTGCTCAACAAGGTTGACCTGGCCGATCCCGAAGCCACCCGCGCCTGGATCGACTATTACAACAGCTTGCCAAATGTGAAGGCGGTGGCGATTTCCGCCAAGAAACCCGGCGATGTCGCCAAGCTGGCGGCGCTGGCGCAAAAGCTGGCCCCGCATCGCAACGATCCGATCAAGCCGCTGCGGCTGATGATCATGGGCATCCCCAACGTCGGCAAGTCCACCCTGATGAACACCTGGGTCAAGCGCCGGGTCGCAGCAGTGGGTGACGAACCCGCCGTGACCAAATCGCAGCAGCGCATCAACATCTCGCCGCTGCTGTCGCTGGTCGACACGCCGGGGATGACCTGGCCAAGAATCGAACATGATTCCGACGGCTTCATGCTTGCTGCCAGCCACGCCATTGGCCGCAACGCCGTCATCGACGAACAGGTGGCGGTATTTTTGGCGGACATCCTGCTTGAACGCTATCCGGCTTTGCTGACAGCGCGCTATGGCTTTTCGCTCGACGGCCTCGATGCCACCGGCGTGCTGGAAGCCGTCGCCAAGCGGCGCGCGTGCGTCATCAAGGGGCGCGGCGGCGAACTCGATCTGGAAAAGGCAGCAATGATTTTTCTGACTGATTACCGCTCCGGCGCCCTCGGTCGCATCAGCCTGGAAACCCCGGCAACCCGCCAGGCGATGCTGGATGCGGCTCGCAGCAAGGCCAAGCTGGAAGCCGCACGCAAAAAAGCCGAACTGGATGCGGTCCGCAACCAGGCAGCGCTGGATGCCGAACATCACAAAGCGACACCCGCCATCAACGACGATCCCGAAGCAATGGAGTGATTGCAGCTCGCTCTATTGTGGCGGCCAGATTGGAAAAAGGCTTCGGCCTGGCCCCCCTTTTTATCTGGCAGCCCCTACTTCGCTCACTTCACTGCGCCAAACACCTGCCGCAATAAATCACTGCCAGCCTGCATCGGGTTGGCACGGATGGCCTGTTCTTTCTCGCCGATCAGGCGATACAGGCGATCCAGTGATTCCCGCGTCACATACTGCTCGACGCTGGCCTGGTTTTGATCGACCAGATTGAACTGCGCCGCTTGCCCTGCATAGCGGTTGTATTGCTGCGCAAGGCTCGTTTTGTCGGTAATGCCCTTGACGATGGGGCCGAAGCGTTCGGTGAGCTGCGCTTCGGTTTTGGCGCGGAAAAAGTCGGTGGCCGAGGTTGAGCCGCCGGTCAGAATGCCCCGCGCATCTTCCACTGACATGCTTTTCACTGCGTCAACCAGCAGGGTCTTGGCCTGGGGCACGGCAGCCTCGGCGGCGCGGTTCATCGCCAGGACCAGTTCATCGGCCTGCTTGCCCATGCCAAACATGCGCATGGCCTTGTCGATTTTTTGCAGGCTTTGCGGCAGCGGAATTTTGAGCGCGGGATTGCCGTAAAAACCATCCTTGACACCCAGTTGCGCGACGGCCGAGTCTGCGCCGCGCGTCAGCGCCTCTTTCAAGCCTGCGTTGATGTCGGCATTGGACAGGGCATCCACGCCCGATGAGGCCGGGGTCCCTGCGGGCTGCCCTGTGGCTTTGCCCATCGCCTCTTTCAGCGCGCCGCTCCAGTCGAAAGCCATGGCAGGTGGAGTAAGGATCAATCCGGCGACGAATAAAATGGCTCCGTTTTTCATGGTGCGCTCCTGTGTTGAATCAATAGGTGGCATTTAACGACGCTTGATCTTCGGCTTTTCCAGACGCTTGCTATGCCGGTTCAGACTACTGGAAAGCTGGGTAATGATTTCTGACGAGGCCCGGATGATCTGGCTGGTGCTGAATCCGGTGGTGGTCATTTCACGAAAAAACGACTTGGCCAGAATCCGCGCAAGCTGATCCGGATTTTCCACGGCCTTTTCCAGTGCCACGCCCAGATTGGCCTTGGCTTCACGCACCAGGGCCAATTGCGCAAAGCGGGAGGACAGAACGTTTTGCAGCTGCACCACCTGCATGGATTTGCCGACCAGCATGCCGATCATACCTAGCCACTCGAGATCACGCTGGTCCAGCGGGCGCCCCGACTTGTGCCCGCTGGCGCTGATGAGGCCGACGATCCTGCTGTTGATATGAATCGGCGCGGCAATCAGGCTATTGAAACGATCCGGCTGCGGGTGCCTGAGGTTCGCAAAATCGGCCTCCTCCAGTTTTCCGATCAGTTCCGGCGCATCTGCTGCAACCACCCGGTCGAACACGATCGCATGCCGGCTCTGCGGATCGTTGCTGATGCGGATGACCTGATCTGCGCCGATGGCGAATACCTTGAGCATGGCGATCTCTTCGCCCGCCTCGGCCTCGCCGAACAACAGGATGACGCTGCCGTGGACATCCAGCAGCTCGGCCGCCATCTTCACGCATTGCCGCAGGCTGTCCTCCAAGTTGGTGGCGAGTTCGGGCTGGGCAGCAAGGTGCTGCAAACGGCTCAAGAGAGTGTCCATGGCTCGGTTCCTGTTTGGTTAAAGCCAGCTTATCCAATTGCCCAGTTGTCCCAGACCCCGGTTAACGCCCTGCGCGATCAAGGGCACCGCCCAGATCCAGGCAGCCATCAGGCCGAGCGAGGCAATGCCCAACCCCACCGAAAACATGTCCAGTCCGGGCGTGGTGCGCGCGACGATGCCAAAAGCCAGCTGGATCAGCAGCGCCAGCGCCAGCAGCGGCAAGGCCAGTTGTACGCCGGTGGCGAACAGCCAGCTGGCGGCCTCAGCCAGCTGGCGCAAGTCGGCTGCGGCGGGCAGCACCGCAACCGGCATCGCGGTAAAGCTGTCACGCAAGGCATCGACCACCAGCAGATGGCCGCTGCCCCCCAAAAATGCCAGCGCGGCCAGCCAGCCAGCCAGCGCACGCCAGGCGGCGTCGGCCGGCGCGGCCTGTTCGGCGGTCAGGTTCAGCAGGCCGCCGCTGGCAGTGTGGCCGGTCCACAGCAGCGCGGCGCTCATCGCTGCAAACACCAGCCACACGCACAACGCCAGTGCCGCGCCCCAGGCGACTTCCAGGCTTAAGCCTAGAACACCTTGCACGCTAAACGGGTCGATGGCCTGGAAGGTGAGGCCCGGGGTCAGCACGGCGGCCAGCACGGCTGCGATCAGCAGGCGCAGCGACAGCGGCAGACGTCCGGTCAGCGGATCGAACAGCGTCCACCCGGCGAGACGGGCAAAAGCAAACAGCCAGGCGCTCAGGCTCGCTTCGGCCAGGGGCACGGCTTCACTCAATCAGGCCAGGAAAGTCGGTCAGCATGCTGCGCGCAAACTCGACCAGTTGACCGCCCATCCAGCTGCCTAACAGGGCCAGCACGAGCAGCATGACGATGAGTTTGGGAACGAAGGACAGAGTCGGTTCGAGAATTTTGGTGGCGGCCTGAAACACGCTGATGGCGAAAGCGGTGAACAGGCCCGCCAGCAAGATGGGCGCGGCCAGCAAGGCCACCAGCCAGAGCGCGTCGCGGGCAAGGCCTTCCATCAAAAGCTTCCGATCAGCGAGCCGACCAGCAGATGCCAGCCGTCCACCGTAACGAACAGCAGCAGCTTGAGCGGCAACGACACCAGTTGCGGCGGCAGCATGATCATGCCGAGTGCAGTCAGCACGGCGGCGACCACCAGGTCAATGACCAGAAACGGCAGGATCACCATGAAGCCGATCTGAAATGCGGTCTTGAGTTCGCTGGTGAGGAAGGCCGGCGCCAGTGCGGCGAGTGGCACGCTGTCTGCCCGTTCGGGATCGATGGTGGCGGGGTCGAGGGTGGGATCGTTTTCGGTGAACAGGCTGAGGTCTTCGGCGCGGGTTTGCCGCAACATGAAGCTTTTGAGCGGCGTGACGGCCTGCTCTGCAGCGGCGTTGAAGCTGAGCGACCCGGCAAGATAGGGCTGATACGCCTCAGCATTGATGGTTTTGAGCGCGGGCGACATGACAAAGATCGTCAGCAAAACCGCCAGCCCCATCAGCACCAGATTCGGCGGCGCGGTCTGGCTGCCCAAGCCCTGTCGCAGCAGAAACAACACCACGGCAATGCGGGTAAACGCAGTAAAGGCCAGCAACAGGGCGGGCAAAAACGGGAACAGCAGCAGCCACGGCAGGCTGGTTCCCGGCACCCCGATAACCTGCCCGCCCGCGCCGGGGGTCACGCTCAACAGCGGCACGCTGGTTTCTGCGGCGAACGCCGGCAGGCTCAAGCCCAGCGCCAGCAGGTTCAAACCCACGGCAAGCCATACGCCGGTTGTTTTCATAAACGGTGCTCCGTAGACGCGGGAACCTGATCGGGCTTGGGCAGGGTATGCAGCAGCCGCACATTGCCGCCCCCGACGCCCAGCAGCAGCCAGGTGTGCTCGACTTCGATCACCACCACCCGCTCGCGGCTGCCGACTGCAGTGCTGGACACGACCTTGACCGCGCCTTGCGTGCCCATGCCGGGCAGATAGCGCCGGGCAAACCAGGCCACGGCGACAAAGCCGCCCAGAATCAGGCCGAGGCTGAGCAACACGGTCAACAGGCTGCCCGCCGTGTCAGGCGCGGCCCACGCCCATCCCGGGATCAGCAGCAACCCCATCGCTGACATGCGGGGGATCAGCCTGCTGGTTGAGTTTGAATGCGCGGGTTTAACGAACATGCTGGATCACCTCGCGCGCCCAGCGCGTCATATCGGTTGGTTGGAGCGGCAACTGCAGGGCAAGACTGGCTGTGCCGAGCGGGGTCGCAATCTGCCACGCCAGGGCAGTCGGCAACGCGGTCATGGGCGTATCGAGCCAGCATTCCGCCAGCGCCGCATTCAGCGTCAGCAGCAAACTCCTGGGCACAAACGACGCAGCGCCGCTTACGCGTTGTCCGCCGAGCCGGCGCACCAGCCACAAGGTGGAAAGTGCGATATCGGGCTGCCAGCCGGGCAGGCCAGACGCCGAAACAGGCTGGGGCGTTACGACTTGCATGGAGGCCTTGACCGGTACGCGCAGGCTTGCCGTCAGCGTGGCCGCAAGTTTTTGGCTGAAACGCGCGTGCAGGCTGTCCGGCGTGACATCGGGCGATGTCAGAAAAGCGATTTCAGCCGGCGTAAGGGCAAGCAGCTGCATCAGCTGAGGTGTCCTGATTCGCGATGGTGAGCCAGTTCCACCAGCTCGTCATGCTGGCGTTGCTCGATTCGCCGCTGCTGGACGGCAATCTGTGCCAGATGGCGCTGCTCAAGCAGCCGCAGCGCCTTGACGCGTTGATCCAGCTTGATCCATTCGGCCAGGTGGGCCTGCCAGTCACGATGAGCGGCATCGATGCTGGCCTGCGCGGCCTGCATTTCGGCCGCCTGCGCAGTTTGCAGCCGGTTTTTTTCCTGCAGCTGCGCAGCCGGAATGCCATCGCGCAGCTCAACCGCCAGTTGCGCGATATGGGCGTCACGCAGGGCGGTCAATTGCACCAGCCTGCCGCGCGCGCGCAGCCAGATGCCATGCGCCAGCTTGACCGTGCGCGCCTGTGTTTCGCTGCGTCCCAGCGCCAGTTGCAGCACCCGTGCCAGCGCAAACGGCTTCATCCTGGAAACCTCGGTTGACCGCTCATCGGCTTCAACAATCTGTCATGAATGCAGGCTTCCCTGCCTTCGTTCACATTCTTCATATGCTTGAATACGCTACGTACTCGCTGACACGTCCGTGCGTGCGCCTGCCATTGTCGCGCCTTGTTGCAGGCCGCGGCCTGCCGCCTCGTTGCTTCGCGGCCGGCCCCCGCCCAAACGCACCATCGAGCACGTCCAACCAAGGTTTCCAGGATCATCCAACCACCTCTTCGAGACCGCTGCGGGCAGCATCCATCGACGCGCGTTCGCGCATGCCCTGCATGAGGTAGCCCTGCATGCGGGGATACAGCCGCACGCCTTCGTCCAGCACCACATCGGCACCCGGCACGTAGGCACCGACTGCCAGCAGGTCGCGGCTGCGCATATAGCGTGAGTAGAGGTATTTGAACCGGCGCGTCCGCTCCAGCCCCTCGTCGCTCAGCAGATCGGGCTGCACCCGGCTGATCGAGGCTTCGATATCGATCGCGGGGTAATGCCCGGCATCGGCCAGGTCCCGGCTCAACACGATATGGCCGTCGAGAATCGCGCGCGCGGCATCGGCAATCGGGTCCTGCTGGTCGTCGCCTTCCATCAGCACGGTAAAAAATGCGGTGATCGAACCGCTGCCGTTGCGGCCATTTCCCGCGCGTTCGGCCAGTTGCGGCAACTTGGCGAACACCGACGGTGGATAGCCCTTGGTGGCGGGCGGTTCGCCAATCGCCAGCGCCACCTCGCGCTGCGCCATCGCATAGCGGGTGAGCGAATCCATGATGAGCAACACATGCTTGCCCTGATCGCGAAAATATTCGGCAATCGACATCGCATACGCCGCGCCATTGAGCCGCATCAGCGGCGGATGGTCGGCAGGGGCGGCGACCACCACCGCGCGCGCCATGCCTTCGGCGCCGAGGATGGTGTCGATGAATTCCTTGACCTCGCGGCCGCGTTCGCCGATCAGGCCCACCACCACCACGTCGGCCTCGGTGTAGCGCGCCATCATGCCGAGCAGCACGCTCTTGCCGACGCCGCTGCCTGCGAACAGGCCGAGCCGCTGGCCGCGTCCCACTGTCAGCAGACCGTTGATCGCGCGCACGCCGACGTCCAGCGTCTGCCGGATCGGCGCGCGCTCAAGCGGATTGATCGGACGGCTGTACAGCGGCACCCGCCGCTCCAGCAACAAGGAGCCGAGGCCATCGAGCGGTCGTCCGGCGCCGTCGAGCACGCGGCCCAGCAAATGCTCACCCACCGGCACCTGGCGCACCCGGTCCTGTGCACGGCGGCGCAGGATGTAGCGCACGCCCAAACGCGGCGGCTGTGCCGCCATCGGGTTTTCGGGAACGACCCGCGCGCCCGGCATCACGCCGTAAATATCGGAGGCCGGCATAATGAACAGATGGTCGCCGGAAAAACCCGCCACTTCGGCCTCAATGTTCTGGCCGCCCGGAATCTGGATTTGGCACTGGCTGCCCACCGGCAAACGCAGTCCCACGGCTTCCATCACCAGACCGGATACGCGGGTGAGGCGCCCGCTGCCCGAAATCGGCGTGGCGCCGCTGACGGCGCGCCGGCACGCCGCCAGGTATTCACGTAATCGGACGGTGCGATCCATGGCCTATTCAAGCCAGTTCTGGTTGGAGCCTAAAACCTGCACCACCTGGCGCCAGCGCGACGGCAGGGTGGCATCGAGGTCGCCCTGCGGGGTTTCGATCAGACAGCCGCCCCGCACGATACGGATATCCTCAACAATGCGCAGCCGGTTTTTATCGAGCACCTGATCCAGATACGGCCGCACCAGGGCAGCATCCTCCGGATTCAGCAACAAACGCGCGCCACGGCTCGATTCGGCCATCAGTTTGAGCGCTTGGTTCACCACGTCGAGGAGGTGTTGCGGGCGCACCGCCAGCTCACCCGCCACCACCTGACGCGCCACATCCAGCGCCAGTTCGAGCACCATGTCGGCGATATGAAAATCGAGGTTGTCCAGCGTGTTGTCGAAGCTTTCGGCCAGCTGTTTCATCTGCCCGCATGCCTGCTCGGCCTTTGCGCGCCCGGCAGCCAGGCCCTCGGCGTAACCTTCGGCGTGCGCGGCCTCACGCAGCTGGGCCAGCTCAGCCTCGTGATGATCGGCTGCGGCCGCATTCGCCGGCGCGACCAGTTCCACCACCTCCCACTGCTCGAATGCGGTGGCTTCCTTCACCTCACTTGCCCTTGGCCCGCTTTCCGTCAAGCCGCTGTCGTCCCGTGTGCTCATGCAGCCTCCTCTTCCGGGAACAGAATCGCTCCCTCCGCCGCCAACCGCCGCAGGGTTGCACTGGCTTCCTCCTGCGCCGTCTGAATCGCCGTAACCGGCACCGCGCCGAGCGTATCCAGATCATCGCGCATGCGCTGCGCGGCTGTCTGGCTCATCACGGCGGTAAGCGCATCCAGCACCCGGCCGTCGCTACCCTTCAACGCCAGCAAAAGCGTGCGCGCACCGACATTGCGCATAAAGGTTTTGCGGCTGGCCTCGGGCAAGCGGGCCAGATCTTCAAACGCGAGATGACGCACGCGCAATCGCGCAGCCAGTTCAGCGTCGTTGTGATCGATCTGGCTCAAGGCAGCCGCTGCGCTGCCCTCGCTCATCTGTCCCAGCAGGCTGGCGACGGCCGCTTCGCCCTGCGACGAATCAGCCGCATCGAAGCTGGCCAGCCACTCGTCCAGCTCGACCAGCATGTCGGAATGCGGCACATCGCTGTGCGCCAGACTCAGCAGGGTCTCAGCGCGTATGCTGCCCGGCAGCACATCGAGCACAGCAGCAGCGACATCGCGCGGCAACTGCAGCAGCACCATAGCAATCAGTTGCGGCGGCTGTTCTTCCAACAGGCCGGCGATTTCCGCCGGTTCGCGCCCCGCCAGCCTGCCCTGCGCCTGAACACCCGCTGCACCCAGCCGGTGCAGCATCGCCTGCGCGCGCTCGGGACTCCAGGCCAGCTTGAGGCTGTCATCGAGAAAACGCCCGGCATCGGTGGCAAACCCGGTCTGCTCGGCCGCTTCGGCCGCGTAATCGCGCAGAATGAGCCGCACCCGCTCGCGCGGCAGCACGCCCATCTCGCGCATGGCGGCGCCCAGGCGGCTGACTTCCAGCGGACTCAGATAACGGAACACCGCAGCGGTCGCCTCTTCGCCGAGTGCCAGCAGCAAGGCAGCAGACTTTTCGATTCCGGCCTGGCTCATGCGCGCATCCACAATTTGATGACATCGGCTGTTACGCGGGGATCACCCACCACCTGATTGCGCACCGCGTCGAGCTCGCCGTCAAAATCGTCGACCGGCAGTTCGACCGGCTGGGGGCGACGCCCCATCCACCAGCCGATTACGCCCAGCAGCACGATGGCGCCGGCACCGGCCGCCAGCCATCCCGGCGACCAGGGGAATGCGGAGCGGGTCGACGCGGGTGGCACCGGTTGTGGCTGCACCCGCGGGATCGAATCGGGCGGGCTTGAAACGGCCGGCGCAGAGAGTGTCGGCGCACGGGGCAAGGCCACGGCTGACTCCACGGGCTCCGCACCCGTCTTGCGGGGCAAGGCGTAGACCGTCACGCTATCGCCGCGCGCAGGTATCAGCCCCAGCGCCTGGCGGGTCAGTTGACCGGCGCGTTTAAGCTCGGCCGCACTGGCGTCAAAACCCAGAATCACGATGGCGTTGACCCGCTGGATGCGGCCTTCCGGAACCCGCGTGGTGAGCACCGTTTTCTCCTGCGCCCGCCCGCCCGCTCCGGTATTGCGCACGCGCTCGACGGTCTGCCGGGTTTCGCTGTCTTCGAGGAGGGCCGTGATCTGCACGCTGACGCGATCCGGCCCCAGCCACGGCGACAGCACCGCCAGCGCGCGGCGCACCATATCCTGCTCCAGCGCCGCTTGCGGCGACGGCACCCGCTCGGGCGCGCTTGCACCGAGCACCATCCCGTGCTGATCCAGCACCTGCACTTCTGCACGCTTCAAACGCGGCACGCTGGCCGCCACCATCGTCTGAATGCTGCCCACCTGCGCAGCCGACAGCCGGGCACCGGGCCGCAGGCGCAGCAGCACGGCGGCGGTGGCAGGCGGTGCATTGCGCAAAAACGGCGACACTTTGGGCAAGGCAAGATGCACCCGCGCAAGCTCGATGGTTTGCAGTTTCTGGATCGAACGCGCCAGATCAATCTCAAGCGCGTGCTGATAGCGTTGCTGCTCCTGCAGGGACGACGCGCCGAAGCTGGGCGCGCGATCGATGGCATCCTCGGCGTCGGCATCGGATTGGGGCAAGCCCAGCGCGGCCAGACGGTAACGCGCCAGATGCAGTTGATCGGCCGCTACTTCAATACGGCCGTTGACGGCAGACAGGCGATAGGGGATGTCGAGTTGTTCGAGCGCCGTGATGACCTCGCCACTCGCGCGGTCGGACAGTTGCGGATACAACACACGGTAAGCCGGCGGGTTCAACCACCAGTAGGCGGTAGACAAGGCGACCAGCGGCACCACCACCAGCAAGGCCAGCATGAACCGGCGCACCGGCGTCGCTTCCACGACCAGATCGCGCAGCGCGCTCAACCAGGCTGACATGGCGTCATCCTCATCGGCATGGCCGGATGCGGCGGGCTGGCCTCGCACGGGAAGGCCTCACACGGGTTGCGTTGAATAATCACATGGCGATTATAACCAGTCAGGCCCGGCCACTGCGCGCAAGACCACCTGCAATTCGCCCGCGCGTTCGCGGCTCACAAACCACCAGATCCCGCCTTTTTTCACCGGCAGATCCCCGGCCTGGTTCGCCAGCAACTGCATCGCCACCTGCCCCAGCGTCGGCTGATGCCCGACGATCAGCACCGGATGAACCGAATCCGGCCAGTCGGCCACGCGCAGCAGATCGGCCGCACTCGCGCCCGGCTCAAGCTCAGGTACCAGTTCGTAATCCCGCCCCAGCGCCTGCGCCGTTTGCCAGGCGCGTGTAGCCGGACTCGCCAGCACCCGGATATCCGGCGGCAAACGCGGGTTGAGCCAATCGGCCATGCGCGATGCCTGTTTGCGTCCCCGCCCTGTCAACTTGCGTTCGAGATCCGGGCTGGTGTCTTCCGCCTCGGCGTGCCGCCACAAAATCAGTTCCATCCTGCATCCTCAAAAAAATTCGGCTTTCCAAAATCCATCCGCCATTGTCCGGCAGCCGTGGTACCGGAATATGACAACCGGGTCCCGACGGCATTGCCCTCGCCGCCGCTACGATTTCACAGCGCGCAGCGCCTGCAGCAAGGCCTGCACAGACTGTTCATTTTCCCTGGGCACAGTTTCAGCCTGCCGCGCTGCCAGCCATCCGCGCACGAACATGGCCACCGGTAGCGCATTGGCCGGCGTTGCGTCCAGCAAGTGGTTCACCACCCGCGCATCATTGCTGCGCCCGAGGCTGTCCTGCGCATTGCGCAAGGCAAGCTGGGCGCGGTCGTTCCGACGCCCGCCGATCAGGCTCTGAAAAAACTCGACGGCATACCGCTCGCGTTTGATGGCAATGCGAAGGCGATGACGCTGCTCCATGTCCATCCCGGCAAAGGCCTCTGCGCCCCGCATCACCCGACGCCGCCCTTTTTTCAATGCCTGACGCGCCCAGGGTGCCAACGGCGACAGCTGCACGAAGCGCTGCGCTTCGGGCGCCGCGCCGCCTGCCGGGCTCAAGCGCCAGCCCCGCTGCAGCAACCAGCGCTGAAACGCCAGCAGCCACGCCCCCGGATGCGCCTGCAACAGCGTGGCCCGCATGTCGGCGCGCGCAGCGGCGCGCTGCGCCTCCCACGCGTCCAAGCCCCGCTGCCAACCCGCCGCATCGGGATAATGCGCGGCGACCGGCGGCACGGTTTCGCTGCACAGCACATCCCAGTCGCGTGCCGGCCCCAAGGCGGCCACCAGTGCGCGCAGGGGCAACTGCAAATCCTGCGGCACCTCGCACACCTGGCGAAACAGGCGCAACCCCGCGCGCAAGCGCCGCAACGCCACCCGCGCCTGATGGACATATTCAATGTCGTCCGAATCCAGCACGCCGGGCAGATTCGCCTGAAACTGCGCCAGGCAGGCCTGGCACACCGCAGCAAACCCCGCTTCCACGCTCAGGGTTTTGTTCAAGGCCAGCGGCAAGGACTTGACCGGCTCCGGGCTGAGGTGATGCGCCAGCCGCACGCCGCGTTCCGCCTTGCTGAGGTCCAGCGGCAGGGCGTCAAGCTGCGCTGCCCAGCCCAGCGCCAGTGCAAACAGCGCATCCGGCTGGCCGCTTTTCAGTTCGAGTTCGATTTCGCACAGCGGCTGGCTTTGCGCGGCGGCGCCTTTGCGCTTCGGGACGCGCACTTCGCCGATGTCCAGCGCCACTTCGATGGTGCTTCCGTGTTCGCCTGCCAGCAGCCACAAGGTGCGCCTGAAGTCGGTTTCGAATACCGGAACCAGCTGCGCGCGCAAGGCTTGCGGCACCCGATCCTGCGCCTCGGCGGGAAAGCGGCTCCAGTCCGGTGTGCGACCGCTGATCGCCACTTCGTATTCGGCACGCCGCGACAGGCCACCGCTGCGTTCCCCTTCGGTTTTCAGGGTTTGCAGCCAGCGGCGGCCGACGCGCCGCACCCGCAGCGCGATCCCCTGCTCGCTCAGGGCAAAATCCGGCGTGTCGAAATAGCGCGTGAGCAAGGCCTGCTCCTCCGCGGGCGGGCGTCGCCGCGCCATCAGTTTGATAAAGCGTGCGGCCTGCTGCGGCGGCAGCGCCAGTTTGAGCTCGACTTCAACGGGGTGGGGTGTGTTCATATAATTGTCACATTTGGGATCGGGCTGCCGTTTATCATGGCAAGTCATTCCGGATACTAGACCATGAATCTTCCCAGTCCCGACACCCTCATCAACCGTGAACTCGGCATTCTTGCCTTTCATCGCCGCGTACTGGCACAGGCTGAGGACCCCGAGGTGCCGCTGCTGGAACGCCTGAAATTCCTCTGCATCGTATCCAGCAACATAGACGAGTTTTTCGAGGTGCGGATGGCTGGGCTCAAGGAGCAGATCCGCGCCGACTCCACCCAGCGCTCGGACGACGGCCTCACGCCGCGCCAGCAATATCGCGCCGTGGCCGACATGGCGCACGAGCTGGTCGCCAGGCAATACGAAGTGCTCAACCACGACGTGATTCCCGCGCTGGCCAAGCGCGACATTCATTTTTTCCGCCGCACCCACTGGACCGAAACCCAGGCGGCGTGGATACGCGATTATTTTCTGCGCGAGTTGATGCCGGTGTTGACGCCGGTGGGGCTCGACCCTTCGCACCCCTTCCCGCTGGTGCTCAACAAGAGTCTGAACTTTGCGGTCGAACTGTCCGGCCGCGACGCCTTTGGCCGCAACTCGGGCGCAGCCGTGGTGCAGGCGCCGCGCGCGCTGCCGCGTTTCATCCGCATGCCCGAAGAAATTGCCGGCTGCGAATACGGCTTTGTGTTCCTGTCCTCGATTCTGCACGCCCACGTCGGCGAACTGTTCGCCGGGATGACGGTGGAAGGCTGCTACCAGTTTCGCGTCACCCGCAATTCCAATCTGTTTGTCGACGACGAAGAAACCAAGAATCTGCGCCAGGCGCTGCAGGGCGAACTGCCGCAACGGCATTACGGCGCGGCCGTACGGCTGGAGGTAGCGGACAACTGCTCGGAATCGATGGCGACGTTTCTGCTCGAACAGTTCGAGCTGGAGCGCGACGATCTCTACCAGGTCAACGGCCCGGTCAACCTGGTGCGCCTGATGCAGGTGCCCGACTGGGTCGATCGCCCCGAACTCAAGTACACCCCGTTCACTCCCGCCCTGCCCGCCCGGCTCGCCAACAAGGAAGACATCTTCGCCCAGATCAAAAAGGGCGACATCCTGTTGCATCACCCGTTTGAATCGTTCCAGCCGGTGATCAATTTCATCGAGCAGGCAGCGCTTGACCCCAACGTGGTCGCGATCCGCCAGACGGTTTACCGCACCGGTACCGATTCCAAACTGATGATGGCGCTGATCCGCGCGGCGCAGTCGGGCAAGGAAGTCACCGTTGTGGTCGAACTGAAGGCGCGCTTCGACGAAGAAGCCAATATCAACTGGGCAGCCAAGCTGGAAGATGTGGGCGCGCACGTCATTTACGGCGTGGTCGGCTATAAAACCCACGCCAAGCTGGCGCTGGTGATCCGCCGCGAAGACGGCGAACTCAAGCGCTATGCGCATCTGGGCACCGGCAACTACCACGCCCGCACCGCCCGCATGTACACCGACTTCGGGTTGATGACCTGCGACGACGCCATGACCGCCGACGCCAACAGCCTATTTACCCAGATCACCGGACTCGGCAAGGCCGGCAAGTTGAAGCGCCTGTGGCAGGCGCCGTTCACCCTGCACAGCGAAGTCATCGCTGCAATCAAGCGCGAGACCGAGCTGGCCGCCGCCGGCAAGCCCGCCGCCATCGTCGCTAAAATGAACGCGCTGCTCGAACCACAGGTCATCGCCGCCCTCTACGCAGCCTCGCAGGCAGGCGTCAAGGTTGACCTCATCATTCGCGGCGTATGCGCGCTGCGCCCCGGCATTGCCGGTCTGTCGGAACACATCCGGGTGCGCTCGATCGTCGGCCGCTTCCTCGAACACACGCGAATTTTTTACTTCAGGAACGAAGGCGATGAACTGGTCTATCTGTCGTCCGCCGACTGGATGGATCGCAACTTCTTCCGCCGCATCGAAACCGGCTTCCCCGTCCTCAACCCCAAGCTCAAAAAGCGCGTCATCGCCGAAGGCCTGAAGCCCTATCTGCGCGACAACGTGCAGGCCTGGGAAATGCAGTCAGACGGCAGCTACCGCTGCCGCAAGCCCGGCCGCGCCCAACCCTACCAGGCGCAAAGCGTGCTGCTGGAGCTGATTTCGCGCTGAATCCAATGGCCCCGACAAAGGGCCAGACCGTCAACAAAGCTTCACCCGGCTGCCACGCCGCTGTCATCTGGGCGTGGCCTGATAGCGGCATGTTGAATCGCGTCACGAACCGGCTCCGCGCACGCCCGGATGCCTTGCACCAACAGCCAGCGGGTGTCCCACCCTGGTCTGCCAGCTTCTCCGCTTCCCCGCCTTTCGACCCGCCCGCGGCTGACGTGCCCGCCCGCCACTACCGCACCCTGTGGATTTCAGACATCCACCTCGGCACCGCCGGCTGCCAGGCGCGCTACCTGCTCGATTTTCTCAAGCACAACGAATCCGACACGCTGTATCTGGTGGGCGACATCATCGACGGCTGGCAATTGCGCAAGGGCTGGTACTGGCCGCGCTCGCACAACGACGTGGTGCAAAAACTGCTGCGCAAGGCGCGCAAGGGCACCAAGGTGGTCTACGTGCCGGGCAACCACGACTCGATGGCGCGACAGTTCATGGGGCTGGCGTTTGGCGACATCGAGGTGGCGGACGAAGTGATCCACGTCACCGCCGACGGCCGGCGCTTTCTGGTCACCCACGGCGACCTGTTCGACGGCGTGATGCAGCACGCGCGCTGGCTGGCCTATCTGGGCGACAGCGGCTACACCCTGATCCTCACGCTCAACCGCTGGTTCAACGGCATGCGCACGCGCATGGGCTACCCCTACTGGTCGCTGTCGCAATACATCAAGCACAAGGTCAAGAACGCGGTCAGCTTCATCACCGCGTTCGAGAAAGTGATGACCGACGAAGCGCGCCGGCGCGACTGCGACGGCGTCATCTGCGGCCACATCCACAAGGCCGAGATCCGCATGCTCGACGGCCTGCTGTACTGCAACGACGGCGACTGGGTGGAAAGCCTGACTGCGCTGGCCGAGAACGCCGACGGCACGCTTGAAATCATCCACTGGACGCACTGCCTGGATGAATCCAGGGCGCCGGCCAAAGCCGTCACCCCCGCCATGGAAACTTCATGAAAGTCATGATCGTGACCGATGCCTGGTCGCCCCAGGTCAACGGCGTGGTGCGCACGCTCACCACCACACGGCGTGAAATGCAGGCCATGGGACACCAGGTGGACATCCTCACCCCGCTCGAATTCCGCACCCTGCCCTGCCCCACCTATCCGGATATCCGCCTGTCGGTGCTGGCCGGCAACGCGGCACACAAGCGCATCCGCGAATTCGATCCGCACGCGCTGCACATTGCCACCGAAGGGCCGCTTGGCCTCGCCGCGCGCCGCTACGCAATCAAAAACAAGCTGCCGTTCACCACCGCCTACCACACGCGTTTTCCCGAATACGTCAAAGCCCGCACCGGCATGCCGCTGGCCTGGACCTACCGTTTCCTGCGCTGGTTTCACGGCCCCGCCAGCGCGGTGATGACGCCCACCCAGGCGGTCAAGACCGACCTCGAAGCCTTCGGCTTCGACAACGTGGTGCTGTGGTCGCGCGGCGTCGACCTCGACGTGTTCAAACTGCAGCCCTCGCATCGGCTGGACAGCGAACATCCGATTTTTCTCTATGTCGGCCGGGTGGCGGTCGAAAAAAACGTCGAAGCGTTTTTGCAGCTCGACCTGCCCGGCTCCAAATGGGTAGTCGGCGACGGCCCGGCGCTGGCCGGCCTGCGTGCGCAGTATCCCGACGCCCACTACCTCGGCGTGATGAAGCAGCCCGAGCTGGCCGAAATCTATGCCGCCGCCGATGTCTTCGTGTTTCCCAGCAAAACCGACACCTTCGGACTGGTGCTGCTGGAAGCCATGGCCTGCGGCCTGCCGGTCGCGGCCTATCCGGTCAGTGGGCCGATCGACGTGCTGGGCAACTCCACCGCAGGCGTCATGCACGACGACCTGCGCACCGCCTGCCTGGCCGCGCTCAACATCGACCGCAGCCACGCCCGCGCCCATGCGGAAACCTTCTCATGGCGCGCGGCCACCGAGCAGTTCGTCGGCCATCTGCGGCCATTCGGGACCGAAACCCGGCAAGCCGAAACCTCAGCGGCCTGAACTCACCGTTCACGCCGCCGCATCGCGGCCCCCCAGCGCTTGAAATAAACCCACGCCGCCCCAATATACCGTCCCATCGTTTGAACCATGGAGAGACGGCATGTCCACCACTACCAAAGAAACCCTGGGCTTTCAGGCCGAAGTCAAACAACTGCTGCAGTTGATGATCCATTCCTTGTATTCCAACAAGGACATATTCCTGCGCGAACTGATTTCCAATGCTTCCGACGCCTCAGACAAGCTGCGCTTCGAGGCGCTGTCCGATCCCGCCCTGTTTGAAGGCGATTCCGAGCTGAAAATCCGCGTCGCCTTCGACCGCGAGGCGCGCACGCTGACCATCAGCGACAACGGCATCGGCATGAGCCGTCTGGAAGTCATCGACCACATCGGCACCATCGCCAAATCCGGCACCCACGAATTCTTCTCGCAACTGTCCGGCGACCAGCAAAAGGACGCCGCGCTGATCGGCAAGTTCGGCGTCGGCTTCTACTCCGCCTTCATCGTCGCCGACCGCGTGACGCTCACCACCCGCCGCGCCGGCCTCACCGCTGAGCACGGCGTGCGCTGGGAATCCGAAGGCGCCGGCGACTACACCCTGGAAACCGTCGACAAGCCCACGCGCGGCACCGAGATCGTGCTGCACCTGCGCGAAGGCGAGGATGAGTTCCTGTCGGACTGGAAGATCAAGTCGGTCATCCGCACCTATTCCGACCACATCACCCTGCCCATCGTGATGAAGAAAACGGAATGGAAAGACGGCGTCGAAACGCCGACCGACGAGGACGAAACCGTCAACCGCGCCTCGGCCTTGTGGGCGCGCGCCAAGAAAGACATTTCAGAAGACGAGTACAACGAGTTCTACAAGCACGTCGCGCATGATTCCGAAGCGCCGCTGGCGTGGTCGCACAACCGGGTGGAAGGCAAGCAGGAATACATCTCGCTGCTGTATCTGCCGGCGCTCGCGCCGTTCGACCTGTATGACCGCGACCACCGCCACGGCATCAAGCTCTACGTGCGCCGCGTCTTCATCATGGACGACGCCGAACAGCTGATGCCGCAATACCTGCGCTTCGTGCGCGGCGTGATCGACTCGGCCGACCTGCCGCTCAACGTCTCGCGCGAAATCCTGCAGCACAGCCGCGACATCGACGCCATCAAGGGCGGCTCGGTGAAAAAAGTGCTGGGCCTGCTGGAAGACCTGGCCGAAAATCAGCCGGAGAAGTACGCCGAATTCTGGAAAGCCTTCGGCAAGGTGCTGAAGGAAGGCCCGGGCGAGGACTACGCCAACAAGGACCGCATCGCCGGCCTCCTGCGCTTTGCCTCCACCCACACCGACAGAGACGTGCAGATCGTCTCGCTCAAGGATTACATCGGCCGCATGAAGGAAGGACAGAGCGCGATCTACTACATCACCGCCGACAGCTTCGCCGCCGCCCAGCACAGCCCGCACCTCGAAATCTTCCGCAAGAAAGGCATCGAAGTCCTGCTGCTGTCCGACCGCGTCGACGAATGGCTCTCCGGCAACCTCAGCGAATTCGACGGCAAGCCGCTCAAGTCCGTCGCCAAGGGCGGCCTCGATCTGGGCGAACTGGAAGACGAAGCCGAGAAGACCGCACAGAAGGAAGCCGAAGACGCCATGAAGCCGCTGGTCGAGCGCGTGAAAACAGCCCTCGGCGAGCGCGTCAAAGAAGTACGCGTCACCCACCGCCTCACCGACTCGCCCGCCTGCCTCGTCACCGGCGAAGCCGACATGAGCGCCAACCTCGAACGCCTGCTCAAGGCCGCCGGTCAGGCCGCGCCCACCGTCAAGCCCACGCTGGAAATCAACCCGTCACACGCATTGGTCACGCGGCTCAACACCGAGTCCGACGAAGACCGCTTCGCCGACTGGGCCAACCTGCTGTTCGAACAGGCGCTGCTGGCAGAAGGTGGACAGCTTGAAGATCCGGCGAGTTTTGTGCGGCGGTTGAATGGGTTGCTGGCGATGTTGCCGAGTTGAAACTGATAAAAGGCAGTTCGTGTTGAGCTTGTCGAAACACCAACGGTATTAAACTGTATCCAAGCGCGACTGAGTGATCAGTCGCGCTTTTTATTTGCCTAAGCTTATGTTGCGCGCTGTACAAATAAAGTCACGGGCACAACTCCCAAGTCGATTGAGGTAAGATTCTCGATCCCATGAAACTAAGCTCCCACCTTCAGCAATTTGCTTCAGATGCGCTCGCTACCCCAGCGGGCGCTACGGTTCGTTGTGCAGCAGCCAACTTCCGCTGGGAACACTCGGTCTCGGACGAGCGCGCGACCGAATACAACACTTATGTCGGTGATGCACCCACGCACAAAGAATGGATAGCTGAGCACAAAGGTTACCTGGGTTCATTCGTCCATGTCCCTAAGGACCTGCCCAGGAGTTCTGAATGCTTCATGGCCGTCAATGGCCAGGCGCATTTGAATGAGTCGCTGGACAATACCTTTTTGTTGCGCCTAGAGTCGATAGGCCATTTGTTCGACCAACCATTAGTAGCCGATATCGTCGACCGTTTTTGGCTGCGATTCTTCAATTACCCAAAAGACCTGCTCAAGAACAACTTGTCCGACATCGATGACGCATTGCGCGCCGAGTTTGTGACGCAATGGAATGCGCAACGCACGCAAGCCCGCCCCATGTTCGCCACCTTCCTTAACGATTTTGGCGGCAATCTGAAAGAACTGGTGAAGGCCGACTGGCCCCACCTCTTGCGTGATCGTCTGGGTTTAACTCATTGGCCCAGCACGGCAGGGAAACCGCTACCGGTCGCCTTGATGTGCTACACCGTGGACGAAGTACGCCAGGCAAGATTATTAGCCACCAAGAAAGGGGCGGTTGCCAGCTTTGCTCGCCCCACCGTGCTGGACGCGGAAATGTCCTCCGCCTTCATCCCCGCACCGCTGCTGCCCGGCGGTGAAAGTTACGGCTATACGCTGGATTTGGCGTGTACCGGGATTCCCGCAACCTTCACGCCGGAACTGCTGGCTTTCCCCATCGAGTACCAACCCAGGCACATCAAGGCCCTCGGCTTCATTACACGCGAACATGCGCTGCAAACCGACGACACCATTTTCGTGGCGCGCAACCTTCATGTGCAGGGACTGCAACGATTACCAGGCTGCGACAGCTTTGGCGAGGTGCTGGCATGAGTTGGCAGCAATGGGCTAACGAGTTGCGCCAGACTCCGCAGCAGGCCGTGACGGACTTGCTGCGTGGCGCTGCGGACATCGGCCCTTTTGAACGCGCATCGGCGCACGAATTCTTGCTGGCGGTATTGCCTCGCAACAGCCGTAACGTGTCGCGCACACTGCTCGGTGAGCCTCGTTCTGGCTCGGCAGAACTCGACCCAAGCGTCGACCTTCCAGCCCATTTGGATACCGGCTTGTCGGCTTGGCTGCTGACCCAACGCGAGGCCCCCCAGCCACCCGCGAGAAAACTCGGTGCTTACGCCGCCCAAGTATGTGAAGCCCTGCAATGGCCGCTGTATTTCGCACTTCCGAAAACCCGCGCCGCATTGCAGGCCGACCGCGCACTATGGTTCACGTGGCTGAGTTCGCTCACCCTCTCCGCTTATCGCGACCCGGAGTTCGACTACTGGCAGATGCTTGCCGCGCAACAGGCCGACGAGAAATTGCAGTTCTTCTGGCAATCCTTCGTGGTGGAGGCGGGGCACACCCGCTCTGCGCGTTACCTCAATCTGGGCCTGCTGGCCTTGGCCAAGCTCCCCCTGTCGGAAGACGACAGCTTGCACAACCTGCGGCTTCAAGCACAAGCCCTCATCAACCGCTATCAACGCCGCAAAGGCTGGGGCACAGCAGCACTGGAGGAACTGGCCGAAATGTTGCGCAGCGTCATGGCGCGCAACCCCAGCCTGGATGCCGCCCACTATCGGGCGTTCCTGAGCGCCTTGCTCTCTCCTCTGGGTGACGACAAGACCGCGTCGGTGCTGAGCTTGTTGGGGCTTGCCCCGAGCACACAGCGCTACGCCACCACAATCCCCAGCGCCGCCTACAAACTCAAGCCACCGGGTCAGGCTGAAGAGACCGACCAAGCCGTCCGTGCCGTGCGTCAATCCGGCAGCTTGGCGCAGGCTTGGAATGCCATCCGCCCCCTGCTCAGCGCACACGAAGACTTCTTGCACAAGTCGGGCGATGCATACTACTTCGTGCGTAACCTAGACAGGTGCGCCCGGGCACTGTGCGAGAAATACTCCCTGCACGACCCGGAAATCCAGGCACGCCTGTTCCAGTGGATACATCTGGCCTTGCGTGTGGATGCCGATGACTCCAGGCTGTGGATGCTGTGGGAGCTGGCCTTGCGCCAGGCCGGTCACCCACAGCGGGCACAATGGGTGCTGTGGGAGATGACCCGGCGCTTTCCTGAAAATTTGCCCTGTCGGGTGGAACTGGCACGTTTGCTGGCCGACTCCCCCGCCCCCGACGATCAAGCTCAAGCCCAGCGCCTGTTGCAGCAGGTGCTGCAGCAGGACCCCGAACACCTGCATGCCTATTCAACCTTGGCGCAATTGGCCATACGCCGCCAGGACTGGGCCCAGGCCCTGGACCAGGCACAACATGGATTGCGGATCGACCCAGCCAATGCGCCGTGCTCGCTGCTGCTGGCCACGACCTATGCCAGGCGCAATGGGCCAGGCGATTTACAAACTGCCATCGAGCATTTGCAGCGCTTTGTGACGCGATACTCTGGGAATGCAAAATCCGAAGACTATCTGCAAGAACTGCTGCAACGTCAGCAGTCGGCGGCGCAAGGCCAACTACCGACCAACGAAGACAACAAACAACCCTCCAGCACGGACATTGTTCAGCCCGAAACCGACCTCGCTTGGCGCGCCTTCGCCGAGTCGATTCGCTCCTGGATAGCCGCATCGGCTACTGAGGGGACACCCGTCCTCTCCACCGACGATGCGCTCTCGGCTGACCGGGTGTTGCCTCTTCCGAAAGCCTTGCGGCAGGCCGTGGCACAAAGCAAATTGGATGCCGATGTGCTTGACCGTTACGAACCTGCCGCCCAGCAAGAATTTCCACTGGAGACCCGGCTGTGGAGGTATTTGCAGACCTTGCAATCTACCTCTTCGAGTGGAAACGAACGCGATCACGCAAAACAAGCTGTGCAAGCATGGCTCGAAACTGAAACTCGAGCACCTACACAAGACAACCCATCGTGGGTGCCTTACTTGAATAAGCAATGGCATGCCTTGAATTCACCCACCGCTGCAGCGCTGGCTACTGGCACTGAATGGCTCAAGGACTTGTTGGATCGGTATCAGCCTTTGCCCGCGCCTTTGTTCGTGTGAAGTATTTGGGTTCAAGTAGCACTACCAAATTACCCTGTCTGCAACTGAAGTAAATTCATAGAAGCGGTCCCCCCACAGGGCGGCCCAACTTCACGTTAGCGGAAAAACAAATGGGGTCAGTTCAGACACCATATATTTCTAGCTCGCCGCCGCTTACACGCTTGGCATCGGCTTGCCCGTCTCGCTAAAGCGCTAAAGGGGTCAGCTTAGAATATCGTTGATGCCAGCATTCGATGCTGACCCCTATTGTTGTTCTTCATTGTTGTTAACCCCCGCGTTCCTTGAGCTTTGGGGTCAGTTCTTGCAATGACACTTTTCAATCAACGGAAAGCACAGACAAATGGACTCAGACACCATTTCTCTAGTGATCTAATCGAACTCCAGGTTCAAATACGTCTTGAATCGAATAAATAGGGACAGACCACGGTTTCCGTGCCATCCCCACAATGTCCATTCGGCTTTCAGCTCACACGTTCTAAAGAAAATACGCATGGAATTTTTTAGCACAATCCAACACCCTCACCTCGACATCCCTGAGCTCAAGAATCTGCTGACCATCGACAACCTGCCAGGCCTGTGCGCGTCCATCAGTTCGGCCACGCCGGACAGCGACAACGCCGGCAACATCTACTGCCTCTGGGGCGCATTCAGTCTGCGGCGCGACGAGATTCGGAACGGGGTCCGTTATGCGCTGCTCGACTGCCCGCATGCCCTGACATGGACGATCACCGCAGATGAGGCGAATGAGGCGCTGATCGTTCACTGTACGATCGACAAGGCGCAACCCGATCCCGAGTTCGCCGAGTCGATCGAGATATTCGTTTCGGACTGGTCTGATGGCATGCGCAACGTGCTGGCCGGGCAAGCAGGCTGCTTTGCGCCCGGCGTGGCAGGATCATTTACCCAATCAACGGGGGCGGGTTGATCTTTGACATGGAAATTATTCGAGCCTGGCCCCTTTGATCCTCTCAATTGCGGCGTCCTCGCCTGGTTCTTTTCAAGTTCGGGAGCCGAAGCGCTGCGTTCCATGCTTGGCACGGCATGAGCATCACGCCATTCCAGTCAATCGCCCGCCTGCTGGACGCCCTGCCGGCCTGTGTTTCTCAGCGCTGGTTGGCGCCGTACCGCCCGGGGCCCATAACCATCAGTGCGACCGCGGTGAACAGGAACATGCCCTGCAGTTCCAGCGCCCAGCCGCCTGTTTGGGTGAGGATCGTGAGTTCGCTGGTGTGGGCAAGCGCGAGGGCGAAGAGCATGTTGATGGCGATCAGGGCGGCGCCGATGCGCGCATAGAAACCGATGATCAGCAGCAGCGGCCCCGCCACTTCACCTACGTAGACGCCATAGGCGAAAAAGGCGGGCATGCCCATGCCGGTGACCATGCCCTCGATCGGTTCGATGCCGTGGGTGAGCTTGGCAATGCCGTGGAGCAGGATCAGGATTCCAAGGGTCAGACGCAAAATCAGCTTGCCGGTGTCGTTCAAATCATTGTGCATGGCGATGCTCCTGGTTGGGACTTCGTTTGTGCATGCGGACATTCGATACCTGCGCTCACTGAGTCTAGCCAATAGAATGGAGCCGTCCAGCGGACCCGGCTGGAAATTCAATCAAAGGGGCCAGGGTCGAATTGATTGTTGCAACGACAATCATTCGACCCTGGCCCCTTCAGTTTCCAGCCTCTTTGGTATTTAAAATCCGACCGAACACAGCATCGGCACACAGCATCGGAGTCAGGTCTTGCAATGCAGTACGGCAATGCAAGACCTGACCTCGTTTTACGTTTTACCCGGGCGCCGGCCAGCCGTCGTTTCCTCGTTACCCGGCAGGCAGTCTGCTGATCCACCTTCTCATCCTGCGCGAGGCGTACGCCTGGCCAGGACAGCTCGCGTGGTCTGACTGCTTCGCGCTGGTGGCAGCGTCAGCCGTTCTCCATCTCGTCCAGGTAGGCGCCGCGCATCGCCAAACTATTGAGACGTGCGCGCTTGAGCAGTGCCTGCTGGGCCGCCTGGACATGCTCGGCCTTGCCGCCCCACGCCTGCAGCGCAGGCTGTTGCAGGGCGCGTCCATACGAGATATTGAGGTGCCAGGGAGACGGTCCCTTGCCCTGGTTCAGGGCATTCAGGTTGGCGGTGGCCTCTTCCGGCCCTTGGCCGCCGGACAGGAAATGGATGCTGGGCACCGCAGCCGGAACCGTGCGCCGCAGTACTCTGAGAGTGGCGTCGGCGACGGTTTTCGGGCTGGCCTTGGGCTGCAGTTTGCCGGGCAGCACCATGCTGGGTTTCAGCAGCATCCATTCGAGCACAATGCGATGGCGATGCAGGGCATGGAACACCGCATGCAAAACGGCCTCGGTGACCTCGGCGCAACGCGCCAGGCTGTGGTCACCATCCATCAGCACTTCCGGCTCGACGATCGGCACGAAGCCCTCGTTCTGGCACACCGCCGCATAGCGCGCCAACATTTCCGCATTGGCTTCGATGCCGCTGGCGCTGGGGATGTGCTCGCCGATGGTGTACACCTCGCGCCACTTGGCAAAGCGCGCGCCCTGCTCGCGGTAATTCGCCAGCCGCTTCGCCAGGCCGTCCAGCCCCTCGGTAATTTCATCGCCCGGGTGCAAGGCTAGCGGTATCTTGCCTTTGTCCACCTTGATGCCGGGAACGATCTTCTGCGCCCAGGCGGCCGCGGGCAGCAGCGTCGCCGCATCCGCTTGCTGGGTCAGGGCTTCCTCGTACAGGATGACGCCGCTGATGAATTCACCCAGCCCCGGCGTCGTCAGCAGCAGGGACCGGTAGGCACGCCGATTTTCCTCAGTGGATTCGGCGCCGATGGCCTGGAAACGCTTGGCGATGGTCGGTGAGCTCTCGTCGGCGGCGAGAATGCCGCGCCCTGTCTGCACCAGGTCGTCGATCGTGGTTTGCAATACGTGTTCGTGGTTCATGGATCACTCCTTTGTGACGGCGGGCGACGGCTCGCTAGATTCCGGCGACCTGGGCGTGGCCTGTACGGGTGGAATTCGAATCGTAGACCACCCTGTCGTGCCAGTTCTGCTGACCTGACCTAAACTGAATTTCCCCCTTGTCGTTCACCTCAGGCGGCCTGGCGCTTCATGCGGATGTTGCCTTCTGGCGCCTGGATGGCTGACCGGGGTTACCTGATTCAAAGGAGAAACGAACATGGCAAATCCTTTCATGCATGTCGAACTGCATACCGGCGATCTCGCCAAGGCCAAGGCGTTTTATTCCACGCTGTTCGACTGGAAACTGCAGGACCTGCTCATGCCAGACGGCAGCGCCTATACCATGATCGATGTCGGTGAAGGCGTCGGCGGCGGGATGATGGGTATGCCGGCCGCGGACGTGCCACCCCACTGGCTGGCCTATGTCGGCGTGGACGATGTCGTTGCCGCCACCGAGAAGGCCAAGTCGCTTGGTGCATGCATTTGCCAGGATGTGATGGAGGTGGCGGGGTATGGCTGGCTGAGCATCCTGACCGATCCCACCGGCGCCACTTTTGCACTGTGGCAGGCGAAAGCAGTTGAACAGGGCGATTAAGCCTTCGGGATGAACGCCGGGGAAGCAAACCCGTTCCTGTTAAAGCGATCGCTGCTCCGGGTGTGACTTCACAGCTGGGGGTTCACTCGGGGCATACCCAGGGAACTGGGGCGGGGTCAGCGTGCGCACCGCCTGCAAACGGCTGCGCCGTTTCCCCGAGGAAGGCGCGGACGGACTCGCCGATCGCGCTTCACTAGCGTTCAATACGCTCAACCAGTTTCTCCAATTGCTGGGCAAGCGCATCCCACACACCCATTGGGCCAGCCCCCTCAATCATTTTTTCCTGCATATCGGCAATAGACCCCTGTTTCAACGTATCAATGTGCTTGGCGTACTGATCGCGTTCATTTTTCAGGGTCGTTATCTGTGCGGGGATATCCGCATGTTCCGGACTATTGGTTACGCCTTTGCTGGAGCGTTCCAAAAGTTCATCGATATGCTTCAGGTGTGATTCATAGAAATCGAATTTCTGTTCGATACGTTGGTTTTGGGTCATGTTGTTCACTCCTTTTGCTGAATTGACTACTCAGAATAGCCTACGAATTCGTAGTGCATTTCGAGAAATCGGAGTCACGAAAAATCGGGATCAGCGCTTGCAACGTGATCCGGCAATGCATGACCCGACCCCGTTTTACGTTCGGGCTTGAAGGGTAATCACTCAGCGCGGATGAAGGTTTTCTGATCAGGCTCCCTCAGCCGCACTTTATTGCCTGCCCCTGCAATATTCCCTGCGTCCAAGCCACGGGTTATCGGCTGGCCTGCGCCTTTTTCCACGCTGCCGGCGGCATGCCGACCATGCGCTTGAACGCGCGCGAAAAGGCGGCTTCGGACTCATAGCCCACTTCCAGGGCAATGGTCGCCACGGTGCGATTCGATTCCCGCAACAACCGGCTGCCCCGCTGGATGCGCCAGCTGGCCAGGTAGTGCATCGGCGGATCGCCCAGGTATTGCATGAAGCGCTCATGCAGGGCGGAACGCGACAAGCCGACTTCGCGGGCGAGATCATCGACGGTCCAGGCGCGTTCAGGATGCTCGTGCATGAGTTCGAGCGCCTTGCCGACAAAGCGGTCGCGCAAGCCGGCAAGCCAGCCGGTCGCATCCTCGGGCAGATTGTCGAGATAGCGGCGGGCGGCGTCGACGAACATCATCTC
>Ga0208375_1000738_pt1 | contig 43220 bp, 44 predicted proteins | sample RifOxyD1_FD_184038 | JGI IMG/M metagenome (GOLD analysis project Ga0208375, IMG submission 184038) | Soil microbial communities from Rifle, Colorado - Rifle Oxygen_injection D1 (SPAdes) | ecosystem: Environmental > Terrestrial > Deep subsurface > Rock core/Sediment | place: Rifle, Colorado... | reverse complement strand
AGCCGGAATTCGCGCACCACTGAAAACAGCTGCTCGCTGCGCGGCGGATAGGCCGGGTCGGTCTGCTGCACCAGCGAAATCAGCTGGCGCTGGTTGACCAGATCGACATAGCGCCGCAGCGGCGACGATGACCACGCGTACTGGTCGACGCCGAGGCCGACGTGGGGGTCGGGGCTGGTCGTCATGCGCGTCTTGCCGCCCGATTGCGCACGGTAAATGCCAGGGATGCGGTTTTCCGCCAGCCAGCCGCCCCAGTGCGCATTGGCAAAAATCATCAGCTCCGACACCACTTTGTCGATCGGGCTGCCGCGTTTGCGCGGCACGATGCTGATGCGTTCGCCATCGACCTTGAAGTTGTAATCGAGGCGATCCACCGTGTCGGCCTTGCCGCGTCCGGCTTCCAGCACGGCGGCGAAATCGCGTAGCCATTCGAGCTCGCGGCGGTAGGGGTAATCGGGCACCGCAGGGTTGCGCAGGGTGTCGTCGTTGAATTGCGTTTCCAGGGATTCGTGGCGCAGGTTGGCCGCAATGTGCACCATTTCCAGCCGGGTTTCGGTGCCGAGCACACGCAGGTCGGACGCCACGTCCACATACAGCGACAGCGCCGGGCAGTCGTGGGTTTCACCCAGCGTGTAATGGTGGATCAAGGCGTCCGGCAGCATGGTGATTTTGCTGCCGGGGTAATACACGGTCGACAGCCGTTCGCGCGCCAGCTGGTCGAGCTCCGAACCCGGCGCGATGCCGAGGGCGGGGGCGGCGATATGGATGCCGACACGGATGCTGCCGTCGTCGCGCCATTCGACCGACAGCGCGTCGTCGATTTCGGTGGTGGCCTCGTCGTCCATCGAGAACGCGCGCACGTTGCTCTTGGGTAATTCGGGCGGATCAAGCGGCTCCGAAGTGGCTGCGAATTCGGTGCCGCGCGGGAAATACTCCAGCAGGAAGCTCGCCAGATGGAAGTCGAGCGTGGAGGGGATGGCACCGCAGCGCTCGATCAGCCGCAACGGCGACAGGCCACTGGCGGTTGCCGCGTCCTCCAGCGCCTTGTACTCCAGCGTGTTCTTGTCCGGCGCGATGAGGATGCGAGGCACCAGTGAGGTGTATTCCGGCGGCAGGCGAAACGCAGCGAGTTCAGCTGCCAGATGCGCCTGCCGCTCGGCCACCAGGCGTTTCTTCTCCAGCCCGGCCTTGGCCGCTGCCAGGGTTTCGGCAGGCGCGGGGCGATAGCGTCCCTTGCCCTTCTTGTGGAAATAAATCGGCGAGGTGTGCAGCTTCATCAGCAGCGCCACCGATTCCGCCGGGCGCGGCGCGTGGCCGTAATACTCCTGCGTTAGTGCTTCGAAGCCGAATTCGTCTGCGCCTGCGGCTTCCCACAAAAAGTCGGCGTCGAGCTCGCCTGTCAGCGTCTCCGCTTCGGCCATCACTTCGCTCGGTGCGGGCGCGGCAAAGCGCAACAGGATATTGGCCGCCTTGATTTTGCTGCGTTTGCCCGAGGCAGTTTCCACCTGGGCGGTGGTATCAGACTCGGACAGGATCGAACCGGCCTTGAAGTGGCCGTCTTCTTCAAAAATGAGATGCATGAAAACTCAGAAATCCAGGAGGGTTTTAAAGTGGCGCTCGAACCCGGCAAAGCCGTGGTCGCCGCCGTCTTCGATGATCTGTGCGGCACCGGCGTAATACGCCACGGCGTCGCGGTAATCCAGTACTTCGTCGCCGGTTTGCGCCAACAGCAGGTAGCGTTCGGGACGGCTGATGCGCGCACTATCCAGCGCGGCAAGCTCGTCCAGATGCGCCTCGGTGAGCGTCCATTGTTCGCCGCTATGCCAGTTGGTCTGCGGTCCGAGTGCGCTGCGCAGCAGGGTATGGGCATGCACCGCCGGGTTCACCAGGATCGCTTTGCAGCCGAGTTTTTCCGCCAGATGCGTGGCATAAAACCCGCCCAGCGAGCTGCCGACCAGCGTGACCGTAGCGGGGTTGGCGTGCGCCAGCGTGGTTTCGATGGTCGCGATGGCCGCGCGCGGACTATTGGGCAGCGCCGGGCAGGCATAGTCTGCCCGGCGACCGCTTTTCGCCATGAGTTCGCCCAGCTGCCGGGCTTTGCTGGAAGCGGGCGAGGAGTTGAAGCCGTGGAGGTAGACGATCATGGCGGCGGATTTTACCGGGGCTGGTGTTGCGTGAAATGAGAGGGTGCCCGTGTGTGCGCCCGTCGTATTCGATTAGTGTTTGGCCGGATGCACCATCAGGCGGTCGATGTAGGCAATTGACACGGCAGATGCGATGAACGCCATATGGATGACGGTCTGCCACAACAGCACTTCGTTGGTCAGGTTCGGTGCATTGATGAAGGACTTCAGCAAGTGGATAGACGAGATGCCGATGATGGCGGTGGCGAGCTTGACCTTCAGCACGTTGGCGTTGACGTGCGACAACCACTCGGGTTCGTCGGGATGGCCTTCGAGGTTCAGGCGCGAGACAAAGGTTTCATAGCCGCCGACGATGACCATGATTAGCAGGTTGGAGATCATCACCACATCGATCAGGCCCAGCACGATGAGCATGATTTTTTCTTCGCTGAGCGAGAACGTGCCGAACACCAGGTGTTCCAGCTCGACCATGAAGTGCACCACATAGACCAGCTGGGCAATGATCAAGCCCAGGTAGAGCGGCACCTGCAGCCAGCGGCTGCCGAACAGGACTGAGGAGAGAACTTTGTTGCTGGTGCTGATGGGCAGGGTGCTTGGGGGTTTCATGTTTAACGGTAAGGAGTAAGGGGTGAGCAGTAAGCGGCAAGGGTGTTACAAAACGTAGCGCGCTGGATTAAATAGCGCGCTACAGGACATAGCGTGCCAGGTCTTCGCGGGCAGCCAGCGCGGCTAACCGCGTGGTGACCGCGTCGGCATCGACCACGTAATCGCCGGTGACGTTCCCGGCGTCGTAGGAGATATCTTCCAGCAGTTTTTCCATCACCGTGTGCAGGCGGCGCGCGCCGATGTTTTCGGTACGCTCGTTCACTTCAAAGGCAATTTCGGCGAGGCGGCGGATGCCGTCTTCAGTGAATTTGAGCTGGACGCCCTCGGTCGCCAGCAGCGCTTCGTACTGGCGCGTCAGACAGGCATCGGTGCCGGTCAGGATGCGTTCGAAGTCTTCCACGCTCAACGCCTGCAGTTCGACGCGAATCGGCAGCCGGCCTTGCAGTTCGGGGATGAGGTCTGACGGTTTGGACAGATGAAAAGCACCACTGGCGATGAACAGGATGTGATCGGTTTTCACCATGCCGTGTTTGGTCGACACGGTGGTGCCTTCGATCAGCGGCAGCAGGTCGCGCTGCACGCCCTGGCGCGACACATCACTGCCGTGCGCATCGCTGCGGGTGGCGATCTTGTCGATCTCGTCGAGAAAAACGATGCCGTTCTGCTCGACGGCTTCCAGCGCCTGCTGCTTGATGTCCTCGTCGCCAATCAGGCGGGCGGCTTCTTCCTCGGTGAGCAGTTTGAAGGCGTCGCGCACGTTCAGCTTGCGGCTCTGCCGACGGCTTTGCCCGAGGTTGCTGAACATGCCCTGCAATTGCTGTGAAAAATCTTCCATCCCCGGTGGGGTGAAGATTTCCATGCCGGGGTTGGCGGCTGCCAGCTCGATTTCGATTTCCTTGCTGTCGAGCTCACCTTCGCGCAGCATCTTGCGGAAACGCTGGCGTGCCGCGCCTTCTTCGCGCGGCGGCTCGGATTCATTGAAGCCGACGCTGCGCGGTGGCGGCAGCAACACGTCGAGAATGCGTTCCTCGGCGGCTTCCTCGGCGCGGAATTTCACTTTTTGGGTCGCCTGCGCGCGCAGGTCCTTGATCGCGGTTTCCATCAGGTCGCGGATGATGGTGTCGACATCGCGCCCGACGTAACCGACTTCGGTGAACTTGGTCGCCTCGATCTTGATGAAGGGCGCGTTGGCGAGGCGTGCCAGCCGCCGCGCGATTTCGGTCTTGCCGACGCCGGTGGGGCCGATCATCAGGATGTTTTTCGGCGTGATTTCCTGGCGCAGAGGTTCCGCCACCTGTTGCCGCCGCCAGCGGTTGCGCAACGCCACCGCCACCGCACGCTTGGCAGCCGCCTGGCCGACGATGTGTTTGTCGAGTTCGTGGACGATTTCTTTGGGGGTCATAGGGGTCGGGATTCAGGGGCCAGGGATCAGGGGCTTTGTCGCTTCGCGGGTTGTTCAAGTAGGCGGCTGAAGGCCGCTCATTCCCTGATCCCTGAATCCTGACTCCTATCCCCTAAAACCTCAATCACATGATTCTGGTTCGAATAAATACAGATGTCGCCTGCAATGGTGAGGCTCTTTTTCACGATTTCAACCGGGGAAAGCTCGGTGTTCTGCAGCAGCGCCACTGCGGCGGACTGGGCAAACGCACCGCCTGAGCCGATGGCGGCGATGCCGAGTTCGGGTTCCAGTACGTCGCCGTTACCAGTGAGGATTAGCGTGTAGTCGCGGTCGGCGACGGCGAGCATGGCTTCGAGCCGTCGCAGCATGCGGTCGGTGCGCCAGTCCTTGGCGAGGTCGACTGCGCTGCGCAGCAGGTGTCCCTGGTGCTTTTCCAGCTTGGCCTCGAAGCGTTCAAACAGGGTGAAGGCGTCGGCGGTGCCTCCGGCGAACCCGGCAAGGACTTTTTCCTGGTACAGCCGCCGAACCTTGCGGGCGGTAGCCTTGATCACGATATTGCCCAGCGTGACCTGGCCGTCGCCACCGAGCGCGACTTCATCGCCCCGGCGTACGGAAAGAATGGTGGTGCCGCGATATTGTTCCATGGGTGAGGCGATCTAAAAAGGGTTAAGCACGTCAGGCTGCAGGCAGCGAATGCAGCACGCTGGCTGATTGGGCTCCTCGCGTGGTGCAGCTTTTCGGCCAATTTCGATATGCCCGGATTATACGTGGGCGGGCGAAGTGCTCGCCTGCCCGAATCGGTTGGGCGACGTCAGGCCGGATGGAGCGGAACGAGATGCGCCAGCTGGTCGATGCCCATGACGCGGAAGAGTTCGTGGATCAGCGCGTTGTGGCCGCGCAGGGTGATGGACTTGCCGCTGCCCAGGCATTGCATCAGCACGCTGATGAATTGGCTGACGCTGCCGTAATCGACGCGGGTGACTTGCGTCAGATCGACCAGGACTTCGTCGTGACTGGCGGCATAGGTTCCAACTTCCTGCAGTGCACTGTCGTTGGCGGGGGTGATTTCTCCGCTGAGGCGCAGCGCGTCGTCGCGTGGCTCGACTGGCGCGGCCTGCACGACCACAGCGGCCTGCACTTCGCTCCAGGACGGCGGCGAGACTTCAAAGCGAACCGCGTAGTCCACCGCCAGGTTTTCGAAGTTGTCTTCCTGGCCGAGCGTCTGGTACAGCTCCAGCAACAGCAGCCAATGAACCGCACGGCTGTGGGTTGCGCGATTCAGGTCCTGCAGCAGCGCAATGAAGCGATCCACGCCGCTGACCTGCAGCTTGCGCTTGGCCTTGGTGGCGCTGTTGAGGATTTTGGCGCACTCGCTCGCACCGGCTTCATCCACCATCTCGATGTGCGAAAAATCAATCAGGATCACGGCTGTTTTGGCTGCGCCTTCAATGCACTCGCGTAATGAAGCTGCTGCAGTTTTGTCGAGCAAGCCGGGAAGCGCCAGGCTTGTGGCTTGATCCTGTTTGGGCGCGGCAGCTACACGGCTGAGGGCTTTTTGCCAGACCGGCGGCGATGATTCAAAGCGCACTGCAAAATCCAGTGCCAGCTGATCGAAGTCTTTTTCGCGATTTTGGATATCGTACAAGTCGAACAGCATGTACCAGGCGCGCAGATCGCCTGTGCCCAGAACGTCTCGCAACAGGCGCTCAGTCATGTCGTTCTGGCCGCTCGCATACAGAATGGCGGCTTCGTCTACCGGAGACTGCGGTGCGCCGCTGGTTTCTTCCACCACGATCCCGCTGGTGGCCATGTTCATGGTCAACAGGGTTTCGGTCGACAAATCGTCTATTTCAGGCGCAGTCGCGCCCGCCGGCTGATTGGCCGGGCTGGGTGTTTTGTCCTTGTTTTTTTTGAAGAACGAGAGAGCCACAGAATAGTCGTGCTGGAATCAATAGTTAGGCTTGGATACTAGCGCTGTCGACCGATTGCGGCAAGCAAGTGACGTTCTGCGGCAGTTTGCTTGCACACGGGCGGCTTACCGGGGCGGGGGGGCATCCAGTTTCAGCGCGCCCTCCTTGAACGCCTTGAAGGCGCTTTGATAGTAAGCAATCGCTTCATCGCGTAAACGGGGCACTGTGGCGGTCGGCGTGGCATCGCCTTTGGCGTCGATCTGGAACGTGTCGACGCGCTGCTTGGGCCCGAGCACCACCAGCTTGCCGTCTTTCAGATAACCCAACTCCTGGTAGTTGCTGATGAAGGCGCGGCGGTTTTGCGGCTGCCCAGCTTCGTCTTGCTCGAACAGCGAGATACCGAAGAAATGGTCATCCCCGGGTAGCCCCATGGCATCGAGCAGGGTGGGGGGAATGTCGATCTGGCTGGCCAGTCGGTCGTCGCGTCCCGGCTTCAGCAGATCCGGCGCATAGAGGATCAGCGGAATGCGGTAGCCCTCCAGTGGCAGCGAGGTCTTGCCCGCAGCGGAAGCGCAGTGGTCGGCGACGATGACGAACAGGGTGTCCTTGAACCAGGGCTTGCTGCGCGCCTGATCGATGAAGCGGCCGATGGCGTAGTCGGTGTATTTCACCCCGCCTTCGCGCTTGCCCGGCGACGGAATATCGATGCGGCCATCCGGATAAGTGAAGGGCCGATGGTTGGACGTGGTCATGATCTGCGCCAGAAACGGCTTGCCGGCAGCGTAGGCCTGGTCGAGCTGGGTCAAGCTGTTGTCGAACAGAAACTCGTCGGCCACGCCCCACACGTTGGCGAAGCCGACTGATTCCTTGGGAAAGTCAGTGCGATCGACCACGCGGTAGTCGTTGCCGGCGAAATAGGTATTCATGTTGTCGAAATAGCCATAACCGCCATACAGGAAAAGGGTTTCGTAGCCCTGGCGACGCAGAATCTCGCCCACCGTGGCCAGGTGCTCGTTGTTGGGTCGGCGCACGATGGCCTGGCCGGGGATCGGCGGGGTGCCGAGCGAGAGCGCCTCCAGCCCGCGCACGGTGCGGGTGCCCGTGGCGAAAAGCTGAGTGAACAACACGCCTTCCCTGGCCAGGGCGTCGAGGCGCGGCGACAGACCATCCGAATTGCCGAAGCTGCCGAGAAACTTGGCCGACAGGCTTTCCACCGTAATCAGCACGATGTTGCGCGGCGGCCGCTTGAACGGCGAACGGGCCGGGTCGAACGCTTCGCTTTCGTCGTGCCCGGGATTGATCGCTTGCGACAGTGGCTCGCGTTCGACACCAAGCTCGCCGAGGATTTGCGCGGCCTGCGCCGGCGGCAGGGTGGCGTAGAAACGCGCGTAATCGAGCTCGTTGCGTTGATAGGCGGCAAAAAACGTCATCAGGCCGTTGCCAGCCAGTTCGTTGGCGTAGGCGTTGCCGGAAAACTGCATCTGGTCGATATCGCTGAGCTGTCCCGCGCCCCACGGCAGGACAAACGCCAGCGCGGCATACAGCACCAGCCATGGGGCGCGAGTCGAAGGCGCGGCTGCAGCACGGATGCGCTGGCGAAACAGCCAGGTCAGCAAGGCCGCGATCGCCGCCACACCGCCCAGCAGCGGGACGACCGGATAGGATTCGACGATGTTGCCGATGACTTCGTGCGTGTAGACCAGATAATCGACCGCAATGAAGTTGAAGCGGGTGGCGAATTCTTCCCAGAACGTCCATTCCGACAGCGCGCCGAACAACAGCAGCGCTGCCATCACAAAGAAAATCACCAGCCGCAGCCCGCCGCGCCAGCGGGTGTTGCGCCAGCGCGCCGGCCACAGCGCCGCCCACAGCAGCATCGGCGCGATCAGCCAGGCGAGCGTGGCCAGATCGAAGCTGAAGCCGTGTAAAAAGATGCCCGGCCATAGGGCCAGCGGCGCTTTGTCGAGGCCGGTGTAAAGGGTGAGTGCCAGTCGCGTCAGGCTGGCAATAGCCAGAAACAGCAGGACATAGGGCAGAAAAGGCAGGGCGGTGAACCGTGAGAAAAGCAATTTCATGCGGCAATGGGCTCGATGGAGTGGGGTCGATTTCAGAAGGGGGCCGATGGGATGGTGTCGATTATGACGGGGCTGATCGGCTTCGCAACAAGATGCCGCCGAGCAGTGCCGTCAGCGCGAGGGCAATCACGATGGCCGGGCCGGCGGGCAGGTCGAACAGGGCCGAGGCGATCAGCCCGCCGGCGTAGGCCAGCGCGCCGAGCGCCCAGCCGACCGCCAGTCCCGCGCGCGGGGGCCTTCCCCGCACCGCCAGCGCGGGCAGGATCAGGCTGGCGAACACCAGATACACGCCAACCAACTGCACCGAGGCGGTGATCGCCAGCGCGAAGATCAGATAGAAGCCGAGCCCGCCCAGCCGGCTGCCGCGCAGCAACCAGAGGCCGAGCAGCGCCGCATACAGCAGCGCAATCTGCACGATCTGCGGCGTGCTCACCCACAGGATCTGCCCGGTCAGCAACTCCGACAAATGTTCGCCGCCGTGCGGGTCGCCTGCCAGCAGCAGCACGCCGAGGCTGGCTGCCACCACGAAGGTCGAGCCGATCAGCGCCTCTTGTATCTCCGGCCAGCGGCGCTCGCACCCGGCCAGCAGCGCCGCGCCCGCCAGCGCCGCCGCAGCGGCGGCGAGCTGGGTCGGCCAGCCGTCGTCGGCCAGTTCGAACGCGTGCGCCGCGATGACGCCCAGCACTGCGATCTGCGCGATGGCAAGATCGAGAAAAATGATGCCGCGCGCCAGCACCCGCCGCCCCAGCGGCACGTGGGTGGCCAGTACCAGCCAGCCAGCGATCAGCGGCGACAACAGCAGTGCAGGGTCGAGCGCGGCCAGGTTGGCAGTCATTGCGCCGCTTTCAGCAGTTCGGTCAGCGTCACGTCGAACAGGCCGAACAGGTCTTCGGTGCCCGGCGCGCCGCCCACGGTAAACGGCAGCGCGACGACGGGGATGTCCGCGCGTTGCGCCAGCCATTCCGACGCGCGCGGACTTTGATACGCCGCGCGCAATACCATCCTGGCGGGGCTGGTTTTGAGGCGTGCCGCCACTTCGGCCAGATAGCCCAGCGAAGGCTCGACCCCGGGCTTGGGTTCGAGGGTGGCGACTTCACGCAGGCCCAACCAGTTGATGAGATAGCTGAAGGATTTGTGCTGCACCGCCACCGGCATGCCCTTGAGCGGCGCGGCCTGCTGCTGCCAGCGCGCGATGGCGGCTTCCCAGCGTACGGAAAAGGCTTTCCAGCGCGCCTGGTAGGCGGCGGCGTGAGCGGGGTCGACCTCACCCAGACGCTGCGCCAGCGCCGCGCCGACCCGCGCGAGATTGCGCGGGTCGGTCTGGATATGCGGATTGCCCGCTGCATGCACGTCGCCCTGCGCGCGGTCGACCCGCGCGGGTTTGTCCAGCATCGGCACATGGCGCGCGGCTTCGAAATAACCGGGGCGCCCGGGCTGCACCGCGGCGTTGCCGGATTCGCGCAGCAGCAGGGGCAGCCAGCCCACTTCGAGTTCGGCGCCGGTGCAGACCACCAGACCGGCGCGCCGGGTTTGCGCGATCAGGCTGGGGCGCGCCTCGATGCGGTGGGGGTCCTGCATCGCGGTGGTAGCGGTGTAGACCTTGACCGCGTCGCCGCCGATTTCGCGCGCCAGCGCACCCCATTCAGGCTCACAGGCGAACACGTTGAGCGCGGCGTGGGCGCTCAAGGGCAGCCACAACAACAAGGCAGCAAAAAGCTGTTTCATGGCGTTCTCCTTAAAAACTATGGGCGCCGTGGCTGCCCAGGCTGTGGATGTATTGCACGAACCACTGGTTCTCGCTCACGCTTTCCATCGATTTGTCCTGCGAAACTTGCAGACGGAAGCGCGAGAACTCCGACGGCGAGTAATCGAGCATCAGCGAATGGCGCGTCGGCGCGTAATCCGTGACCGGCAGAGACGCGTTGTTGAGGCCGAAATCGACCGAGCCGGAATCGAGGCGGTCATAACGGTAGCCCGTGCGCCAGCGCGGCATGAACTGGTAGACGCCTTGCGCGTAGAAACCCGACTGGGTGGCTTTGTACCGATCCGCCACGTCCGTACACGCGCCGCCGCCGGCCGTGTTGTCTACGCACAGCAGATCGCCGTCTTCCTTGCGGCTGAAATACTCGGTCGCGAACTTGAAGTTTTGCTCGGTCGCGTTGCCGTTGGGCGCCCATTTCCAGACGAAGTCGGCGATCCAGGTCTTGCTGCTGCCGGAGAACAGGGTTTCGGCTGCCACGTCGTTGAGGTCGTCGATCTCGCTGTCACGATCGCTGGCGCGGGTCTGCAGGTAAGACAGCCCGGCGCGCCAGCTGTGCGATACGCCGACGTCGCCGCCGAGGTGGCCGAACAGCACCGTGCTGCCGGCGCCGTTCATGTTGCGGTCGGTGCCGGGGAAGTTGGCGCCGCGTCCGGCTTCGGCGCCGAACTCCATGAACAACTCGGTCGGCGCCACCCACTTTAGCTGCAGGCCGTCGTTGCCGTAGGCCTCGCCGAACAGCGCGCGGTACATCAGGTTGTTGTCGGCGAAGTCCCAAGCGTGCGGATGCTGGGTGTTCTGGTAGCCGAGCCCGGACAGGAAGCGGCCGCCGCGCAGCGTCAGGCCGTTGCCGAGCGCGGTGGTCTGGAACCAGGCCTCCTCGATTGAAACTTCCGCGTCGAGCAGGGCCAGGTTCATGTAACCGCTGAAGTAGGGGTCGATGCTGGCGCTCATCACCAGTTCGGTGTGGTTGAGCGAGAACCCGCGCGGCACGTCGTGGTTGTGTCCGGCCGGGAAAAATCCGGTGATGTGGCGGTGCTCGATGTCGTCGAGCTGCGCATACTGACCTTGCAGGATCAGCGAGATGTCCGGGTTGAAACGGTTGCTGGCGGTTTCCTGTTGTGGAGCAGGCTCGACTGCAGCCACGGCGCTAGCGGGTGAAGGAGCGGGTGCATTGGGCGCCTGCGTTTCGGCTTGCAGCAGGCGTTTTTCCAGCAACTGGATACGCGCCTCGTAGCTGGATTTCATTTCTTTCAGTTCGGAGCGCAGCGCATCGAGATCGGCATCGGCAAAAGCCGGAAAGGCAGCCGCAAGCGCGGCCACCAGGAGGGTGGGACGTAACATGGTTCAACTCCGTAAACGAATGACACACGCCCGCGCAAAGCATGCGCAGATCGAATGGAATCAGGCGTGTACGGAACCGGGTGGCGCGCGGGCGCAGGCGGGACAGGGTGCGAGATCGACGCAGCAGGGTGCGTCGGCGGCGACAAGGAAATGCGCTGCGGGCGGTAATGACAGCGCAGTCGGCGTGGACGGCATCGCCGAGCCCAGCTGCGCCTGTGCGACGCAGATTTCGCAGCGCTGCTCGGGTAAATCGGCATCGCTGGCGTGCAGGTGCGTCAGCGCATGCGCGAACGCCGCCGCCTGACCGAACAGCAGGGTCAGCGCAAACAGCCAGGGAAGCAGGCGGCGGGGCAGCATGGCCGGAATTTTACGGTTTCGGCTCGACCGGCGGCACCGGATCGTAGCCATGATCGCAGCCCGGGCGGCAGCGGCCGATGCGCTTGGCGGCGAGCCAGCCGCCCTTCCACGCGCCATGTTTTTCGATGGCCTCCTTGCCGTATTCCGAGCAGCTGGGCAGATAGCGGCACTGGCGGCCGAGCCAGGGCGACAGCGCCAGCTGGTAGACGCGGATCGCGCCGACGAGCATTTTTTGCGCAAGATTCATGCGGCGGCTCCGTCATGACTTTGCGCCGCGCCGGTGAAGTCGGCCAGCAGTCTGGCGACGAATTCGGGGTCGAGGTCGCGCACGATGAAGACGAAGCGGCTGCGATGGTCGTCGTCCGGCCAGGCGTCGAGCTTCACCTCGGGATACAGCACATGCTGCACGCCGTGCAGCACCACCGGCAGCGGTTCGTCCTGCAGATTCACAATCGCCTTGAAGCGCAGCAGGTTTTCGGCGCGAAACGAGGTAAGCATCGACAGCGCCGATTGCAGGCCGTAGCGATCCAGCGGCACGTCGAGCACCACCGAGAACGACTGGATGCGCTTGTCGTGCAATTCGGCTGGCGCGTCCTGCAGCGTCGGCTTGCCGCCCAGTGCACCGGCGCGGGCGGGCTGATAGCGCTGCGGTTTGAGCCAGCGCGTCAGTTCCAGCGTTTTCGTTTCGGCATTCCACAGCCCCAGGTTCTGGATCGCTGCCGGGTCGATTTCGCCATGGGTGACCGTGATGAGGTCGGCCGCCGGATTCAGTGTGGCCAGTCGCGTGCGCAGCGCGGCCAGCATTTCAGGCGTGGCGAGATCGGTCTTGGTCAGCAACAGCCGGTCGGCCACCGCCACCTGCTTGATCGCCTCGAAGTGCGCGTCGAGCTGGCCCATGCCGAACACAGCATCCACCGTAGTCACCACGCCGTCGAGACGGAAGCGCGCGCGCACCCAATTGTCGTGCAGCAGGTTGTCGAGCACCGGCGCCGGGTCGGCGATGCCGGTGGTTTCGATGATGACGCGCTCGAACGGCGGGATGTCGCCCTTTTGCCGCGCCATCCACAGGTTTTTCAGCGTCGGCGACAGGCTGCCGGAAATCGTGCAGCAGACGCAACCGCCCGACAGCAACGCCATCGGCCCTTCCATTTTTTGCAGCAGCTGATGGTCGAGCGCGACGGCGCCGAACTCGTTCATCAGGATCGCCGTGCGCGGCAGGGTGCGCACGATGTGATTGAGCACCGTGGTCTTGCCGCTGCCGAGAAATCCGGTGAGCAGGGTGATGGGGAGGGGCTGGTCGGTCATGGCAAGCGTCTGCGGGATCAGGTGAAGCCGTTTGAGCGGGCTGTCTGGGCGCACTCCGCGCAACGGCCATGAACCGTGATGTCGACGCGGCGCGTCTCGAAACCGTCCGGCGCTGCCGGCATCGGCAGGCTGGCGCGTTCGGGCAGGCAATACAGCCGGCCGCAGGCGTCGCACTCGAAATGCGCGTGGCCGTGGTGGACGTCGGCAATGCCGAAGCGGCGCACCCGGTCCTGCCCGGTCACGCTGTGCGCCAGGCCTTGCGCAACCAGCCAGTCGAGCACGCGGTAGAGCGTGACCTTGTCGAGCGGCAGGCCTTCGTCGAGGGCGGCTTGGGTCAGACTTTGGTGCGAAACGGTGGTGTGCGTCGCCAGCAGCAGCCGCAACACTTGCACGCGGGCGGCCGTCGCGCTGGCGCCGCGTTCCTGGATCAGACGGACGGCGTTGTTGTGGACGGCGGCGAGGGAGGGCATGGCCGGCATTCTAGGGGACGCCAGGCCACCAGTGCAACCCAGTTGCATTGGTGGTGATGAAAAACCCGCCGGTTAAAGGCGGGCAGGGGATCAGGCGTGCAGTTTTTCCTTGCGCTCGTGGCGCTCCTGCGCCTCGATCGAGTACTCGGCGGTAGGGCGCGCCAGCATGCGCGGCAGGCCGATGGGGTCGCCGGTTTCCTTGCAGTAGCCGAAATCGCCGGAATCGAGGCGCACCAGCGCGGACTGGATTTTTTTCAGCAACTTGCGCTCGCGGTCGCGCACGCGCTGTTCCAGCATGTGCTCTTCTTCGACCGTGGCGCGGTCGTTGGGGTCGGCGAAGTTTTCGTTTTCTTTCAGGTGTTCGCCGGTATCGGCTGCATTGGCGAGCATTTCATCGCGCAGCGCTTCGAGGCGGGCGCGAAAGAAAGCAAGTTGCTCGGCATTCATGTAAGCGGAAGCCGGCATTTTCAGCAGCTGGGCTTCCGTAAGCAGTTTGGGCGAGGCGGGCATCAAAATACTCCAGACATCTAGGACAGTAAAAATGCGTGGCCGGAGCTTACTCCGGCGGGCAACCGAAAGACCGGTTAGCGGTCATGCGCGTCTGACATCATAACCCTACTCAGGTGAACCTTGCCAGCCGCAGCGCTTATTCTGCGCTGGGCGGCGCATGAGACAGAAGCCATGGCCATTGGGGGATAATTTGCGGATGAAAACCTTCATTCCTTTAATTCCCGTTCTCTTGCTGTTGAGTGCTTGCGGTCAGGATGCGCCTTCCAGCCCGCCGGTGGATAGCCGATCCGTGCGGGCCGAGCAGGTCGGTTTGCAGGGTGCGCACAGCAGCACGCGTTATAGCGGCGAGGTACGGGCACGCCATGAGACCGATCTGGCGTTTCGCGTGACGGGTCGGGTGCAAGCACGTTGGGTGGAGGTCGGCACGCAGGTGAAGGCAGGGCAACTCATCGCCACGCTCGACCCGGCTGATTATGCCTTGGCTGCGACCGCCGCACAGGCGCAGTGGGTAGCGGCAGAGGCCGAAGCCAGACTGGCGCAGCAGGACTTGCAGCGCTACACGGCGTTGCGCGCGCAGAACTTCATTTCCCAGGCAGAACTTGACCGCCGCCAGTCCGTATCCGAGGCAACGCAGGCGCGGGCACGTCAGTTGCGCGCCGAAGCGACCCGTCAGGGCAACCAGCAGGCGTATACCCGCTTGACCGCACCCTATGCCGGGGTGGTAACGGCGACCCTGGCGGAGACTGGGCAAGTGGTGGCGGCCGGACAGCCGGTGGCACAACTGGCAAAGACCGGCGAGCGCGAGGTGCGCATCAACGTGCCGGAAAATGCGCTCGATGCCCTGCGCGCAGCACGCACGCTGAAGGTCCGGTTGTGGTCGGAACCGGACAGGGCCTATGCCGGTCGCCTGCGTGAACTGTCGCCGATGGCCGATGCGGCCAGCCGCACCTACAGCGCGCGCGTCAGCATTGCAGAAGCCGATGCGGCCGTGAAGCTGGGCATGACCGCCACGGTTGAAGTCGACACGGCCGCCGTGCCGAGCCTGTCGGTGGCGCAAAGCGCGTTGTTCCGGATCAACGGTCAGCCGCAGGTGTGGGTGGTGGATCGGAAAACCGGCAAGGTGGCGGCACGCAGCGTTCAACTGGGTGGGTTGAGCGGTGAGCGCGCGGCGATTGCGTCGGGCGTGGCGGCGGGCGAGTGGGTGGTGACGGCAGGCGTGCATAAACTTGCGCCGGGGCAGCACGTCCGCGTTTTGACGCCGGCCCAGCCATGAGCGGCAGCCCGCAATTCGTTCCCCGTCGCGGCAACCTGTCGCGCTGGGCCATCGAGCATCCGGCGCTGGTGCGCTTTTTCATCGTGCTGATCCTGCTGGTGGGCGCGCGTTCCTATCTGCAGTTGGGACAGGCCGAGGACCCGCCGTTTACCTTCAAGACCATGCTGATCCAGGCCCAGTGGCCGGGCGCGACGACACAGGAGGTTTCCGAGCAGCTGACCGAGCGCATCGAGAAAAAGCTGCAGGAAATGCCCGAGCTGGATTTTGTGTCGAGCTATGCCAAGCCAGGCGAGACCGCGCTGTTCGTCAATCTCAAGGAAACCCTGCGCGGGCGCGACGTGGCGGACGCCTGGTATCAGGTGCGGAAGAAAATCGGCGACCTCGCGCCGCAACTGCCTGCCGGGGTACAGGGACCGTTTTTCAACGACGAATTCGGCGACACCTTCGGCTCGATTTACGCCATCACCGGCGATGGCTTCAGTCGCGCCGACCTGCGCCGCATCGGCGAGGATGCGCAGCGCGAAGTGCGGCGCCTGCCCAACGTCGGCAAGGTCGAACTGTTCGGCGTGGTGGCGGAAAAAATCTACATCGAGGTGCCGACGCAGAAGCTCGCCACCCTGGGGATCTCGCCGCAACAGATCATCCAGGCGGTGCAGGAACAGAACAGCATCGTCGCCAACGGCCGGGTGGAAAACGCGGTGCTGTCGATCCCGCTGCGGCAGTCGGGCGCGTATGTCGATGTCGAGCGCCTGCGCGCAACCCGGATTCAGGTCGGCGCGCGCAGCCTGCGCCTGGGTGACATCGCCGAGGTGACGCGGCGTTACGAAGACCCGCCCGCCACCGAAATCCGCTCGCAGGGCGAAGCGGCGGTGCTGCTCGGCGTGTCGCTGGCCGATGGCGGCGATGTGGTGGCAATGGGGCATGCCGTGGCCACGGCCATGGATGCCCTACAAAAAGCGCAGCCGGTCGGGGTGGACATCCGCCAGATTCACGACCAGCCCAGCATCGTGACCCGTGCAGTCAAGCTGTTCATGCAAAGCTTTCTGGAAGCCGTGGCCATCGTGCTGGCAGTGACTTTTCTGGCGCTGAAATGGCGTGCCGGACTGGTCGTGATGCTGAGCATTCCGGTGGTGCTGGCGATCACCTTCACCGCGATGTGGCTGCTGAACATCGACCTGCATCGCATCTCCACCGGCGCGCTCATCATTGCGCTCGGCCTGCTGGTGGACGACGCCATCATCGCGGTCGAAATGATGGCGCACAAACTCGAGGCCGGTTGGGGACGCTTCGAGGCGGCGACCTATGCCTTTCAGTCCACTGCGTTTCCCATGCTGACGGGTACGCTCTTGACCGCTACCGCGTTTCTGCCGATCGCACTCGCCAAGTCGGTCGTCGGCGAATACACCTTCGCGATTTTTGCGGTTACGACGATTGCGCTGCTGTCGTCCTGGCTGGTGGCTGTCATCGTCACGCCCTACCTGGGCTATGTGCTGCTGAAGCCGACGCATCAGGTCGCTGACGAGGAGGCCAGCTATCACACATCGTTTTACCGCCGTTTCCGGGCGATGGTGACCTGGTGCGTGACCAGGCGCCGCACGGTGATTGCGCTGACGGTGCTGGCGCTGGTTATCGGCGTGGCAGCGATGCAGAAGGTGGAGAAACAGTTCTTCCCGCAGTCCGACCGGCTGGAGATTCTGGTCGAAATGTGGCTGCCGGAAGGTGCCTCCATCGACGCCACGCGCGCCGAGGCGGTCAGGCTCGAGTCCCTGTTGCGGCGGGACAAGGACGTGGCGCACGTTGTCAACTACATCGGCCAGGGTGCGCCGCGCTTCGTGCTGGGGCTGGATCAACGGCTGAACAATCGCAACTTCGCGCAGCTGGTGGTGATCGCGCAGGATGTGCCGGCGCGCGAGCGGGAGATTGCCCGCATCCGCCAGGTGTTCGACACTGATTTCCCCAATGTGCGCGGCCGCGCGGTGCGCTTTGAATACGGCCCGCCGGCGGGCTATCCGGTGCAATACCGGCTGAGCGGAACCGACATCCCGCAACTCAAGCTGCAGGCGGAAAAACTGCGCAAGATCGTCGCCGCGCAGCCCCAGATCACTGCGGTGAATCTCGACTGGAACGAGCAATCGCTGGCCATGCACGCTCAGCTCGATCAGGACAAGATCAAGGCGCTGGGGCTGAGTTCGGAGCAGGTCGGGCGCGTGCTGTCCTTGCAGCTGGCGGGCGCCCGCGTCACCCAGTTTCGCGAAAACGATCTGCTGATCGATGTGGTGCTGCGCACCCCGCGCAGCGAACACCGCGATGTCGATGCGCTGCGCGCGCTGCCCATCGGCAACTTCAACGGCCAGAGCGTGACGCTGGGGCAGATCGCCACCTTCGAGCCGGTGTTCGAAGACGGCGTGATCTGGCGGCGCGACCGCCTGCCGACCATCGCCGTGCGCGGCGACCCGGTCGGCGCGATCCAGCCCGACACCCTGATCGCTGCGCTGGCGCCGCAGGTGGATGCGTTCAAGGCGCAGCTGCCGCCGGGGTTCCGGCTGGCGGTCGGCGGGCCGGTGGAAAGCAGCGCCAAGGCCAACGCCGCCATCGGCGCCTCGTGGCCGCTGATCCTGATCACCACCTTCACCCTGCTGATGCTGCAACTCGGCAGTTTCTCGCGCTCGCTGCTGGTGGTGCTGACCGCGCCGCTCGGCATCATCGGCGTGGCGATCGCCCTGCTGGTGAGCGGCCAGCCGATGGGCTTCGTCGCGCTGCTGGGCATCATTTCGCTGTCCGGCATGATCATGCGCAACTCGGTCATTCTGGTCGACCAGATCCAGCAGGACATCGCCCGCGGCCTGTCGCAGTGGGACGCCATCATCGAATCCACCGTGCGGCGGATGCGTCCGATCAGCCTCACCGCAGCGGCGGCCGCACTGGCGATGATCCCGCTGTCGCGCTCGATTTTCTGGGGGCCGATGGCGTTCGCGGTGATGGGCGGCCTGGTCGCTGCGACTTTTCTCACCCTGTTTTTTCTGCCAGCGTTGTATGCGGCGTGGTTTCGCGTGAAGCGCGAGTAACAGGATTCAGCTTGCAAGGAAGTCGAATGAAATCAATCGTGCTTGGACTGGTTGTGCTGCTGGGCGGCTGTGCGGGGCTGCAATCGCCCGACCCGGCATCGCCGTATTACGCCTATTCGCCGGGTTGGGCGGTGCAGCTCAACCAGGTGCTGCCGATCGACCCGGGGGCAGCGACGGTCCGTTTGCAGTACGGGCGCATCGTGCCGCGCAATGGCGTGCAGGAATACGACCCCTTTTGCATCATGGAAGTGAACACCGTGAGCCGTCAGGTGCAACTGCTGCAACCAGGCCGGTTCGAGGTGGTGCAGGTCGCGCGCAGCGTCAGTGAAATCACCGCAGCGGCTTCGCCCTTGATCCGCCCCGGCTTGATGAAGACGGGTTTGGGCGGCAACGACACCCCGTCATTTCTGTATTACGTCACCACCTTCCGGCTGCGTGATGCCGCCCAGCCGGAGGTGCGCAGCCTGCGTTGTGCCTGGGACCAGATGGCGCCCGGCAACCGCTCGTTGATGCGTCATCTCACGCTGGATGAAATCCGTGCGGCGCTGGGCGACTGGATGACCCTGATTCCACCCAAGGAGCGCCTGTGAAAACGATCGATACCCGCGTCAAGCCCGATAGCAAGATCAAGCTGAGCGACTGGGATGCCGACGATGGCGCCATCGTCGGCAAGGACAAGCCTGACGCGCGCGAACGCCTGGACGAACAGCGCGCACGGCTCGAAACGCTGCAGGAGTTGTTGTATGCCGAAGGCAGGCACAAGCTGCTGGTCGTGCTGCAGGCGATGGATACCGCGGGCAAGGATTCGACCATCCGCCACGTGTTTCAGGGGATCGACCCGCTGGGGGTGAGGGTGGCGAGCTTCAAGTCGCCTACGCCGTATGAACTGGCGCGCGACTATCTGTGGCGGGTGCATCACCATGTCCCGGGCACGGGCGAAATCGCCATCTTCAACCGTTCGCACTACGAAGATGTGCTGATTACGCGGGTCAACGGCTGGATCGACAAGGACGAGTGCAAGCGGCGCTACCGCCAGATCAACGACTTTGAATGCATGCTGGCGGAAACCGGCACGACGATCCTGAAGTTCTATCTGCATATTTCGAAGGACGAGCAGAAAAAGCGCCTGGAAGAACGGCGCGATACGCCGGAAAAACAATGGAAGTTCCAGCCCGGCGATCTTGCCGTGCGCGAGCAGTGGGACGACTACATGGAGGCCTACGAAGCCGCGCTCTCGGCCACCAGCACGGCGCACGCGCCGTGGCACGTGATTCCCGCCAACAGCAAGCTGGTGCGCAATCTGACGGTGTCCAGCCTGCTGATCGAGGCGCTGGAAGGCATGAAAATGCGTTATCCGGATCCTGCGCCCGGGGTGGCGGAGACCGACATTGTTTGATTGCCTACCTGGCTGTCAGGGTTTCTTGCGCGCGCGTGGATGCGCCTGGTCGTAGACCTTGGCGAGATGCTGCCAATCCAGATGGGTGTAAACCTGGGTCGTGCTGATGCTGGCGTGGCCAAGCATCTCCTGCACCGCGCGCAGGTCGCCGGACGATTGCAGTACGTGGGTGGCGAAGGCGTGGCGCAGCAGGTGCGGGTGAACATGCTGGCTCAAGCCGGCCTGTTGAGCCCAGCGCTGGAGGCGCAGCTGGATGCTGCGCGGCGTCAGGCGTGTGCCACGCTGGTTAAGAAATAGCGCGGCAGTGGCATCGCGTGTCTCCCCGGGGATACCGTCCCTGCGGGACATAAGCGACGCACGCTGGTGCAGCCAGGCGGCCAGTGTGGTCAGGGCTTGCTGGCCGACCGGCACGATGCGGGTTTTACGCCCTTTGCCGGTGACTTGCGCTTCGCCGGATTGCAGATTGACATCGTTCAGATCCAGATCGGCCAGTTCGGACAGACGCAGCCCGGACGAATAGAACAGCTCGAACATGGCGCGGTCACGCGCCTGCAAGGCAGTGTCTTCGGCGGCGGCATGCGCGCCATTCAACAGTTGCGCGCAGGTGTCGGGTGACAGCACTTGCGGCAAGGCTTTGGCGGCCTTCGGCGGACGCATGCCGAGGCAGGGATTGCTGGCGTAGCCGAGGCGGCGGCAGGCAAACACATAAAACCCACGCCAGCTGGACAGGTGCCGCGCCACGCTGGCGGGCGACAGAGCGTGGCCGCGCAGTTTGACGATGGCGCCGCGGATGTCGGTGACGCTGAGTTCCGCGAGCGGCTTGCCGGCGGTCAGCTGGCTGAGCTGGGCCAGATCGCGCTGATAGGCAGTGACGGTATGCGGCGACAGCCGCCGTTCGGCAGCAAGATGCTGCAGGTAGCTGTCGACCGGGTTCAACCTGGACTCAATCCTGCATCCGCAGCAAGGCGGCGCTGATGAGTTGACCCAGACGCTCCAGATAAAGCGTGCCCATGCCGGCATAGAAGCGGTTTTCTTCTTCGGAGGCGAGCACCAGCAGCCCCAGCGGAACACCGTTGGCCGATACGCGCAGGGGAATGCAGGCAAACGCGCGCAGGTGCGGCGACACGGTTTCACCAAACCAGTTGATCGCCTCGTCCACCGCCAGCACGCCGCACACCGGATGCGCCATGGCGCTGATCTGGTCGCGAGCGATTTGCGCAACCGGGTCGCTCAGGCCGGGCACGCTATCGCTAGGCAGATTCCACGCGCGCAGCGCATGGTGCGGCACGGCAAATCCTTCGCGCAGGTGTAGCGTCAGTGCGACCAGAATGTCCTGCGGTGTGCGCGTGGCCATCAGCGCCAGCGCGAGCGCCTGCATCTTGTCGGAAATACCGTCGTTTTCTTCGCCAAACTGGATCAGCTCGGTCAGCTTGTTCTCCAGCATGCGCACCTTGTCGCGCATCGAGATGAGCTGTCGCTCGCTCATCGAGATGGCGTGCGTGCCGTGCGGATGGGGGATGTTCAGTTCCGCCAGCAAGGCGGGAAAATTGTTGAAGAAATTCGGATGCTGGATCAGAAAATCAGCAACAGCCTGGGGATCGAGCGCGGGGGGTTGGGTGTTGCTGGCTGTGGTCATGGGATTTCAATGGCTCCTTCAAATACGGTAACGGCGGGGCCGGTCATATACACCGGCTGGTCTTTTCCCGCCCATTCAATGATCAGATCGCCGCCACGGGTGTGGACGCTTACCGGGCTCTTCAACCAGTCCTGGCGGATGCCCGCGACGGCCGCCGCGCAGGCACCGGTGCCGCAGGCGAGGGTTTCGCCCGCGCCGCGTTCGAATACGCGCAGGCGGATGTCGTGCGGTGTCAGCACCTGCATGAAGCCGGCGTTGACGCGTTGCGGGAAACGTTGGTGCGCTTCGATCGCCGCGCCGAGGATATCCACTGGCGCGCTGTCGAGATCGTTCACCTTTAAAACGGCATGCGGGTTGCCCATGGAGAGCGCGGAAATTTCGAGGGTGTGGGTGCCGACCTTGAGCGGGTAGGTCAGCGCTTCAGCCGTCGCGACAAAGGGGATGTCAACCGGCGCAAAGCGCGGCGCGCCCATGTTCACCGTGACCTGGCCATTGTCGAGCAGGCGCGGTTCGATGATGCCCGACGCGGTTTCCACCCGGATCGAGGTTTTGTCGGTGAGCTGTTTTTCGTGCACGAAGCGAACGAAGCAGCGCGCGCCATTGCCGCATTGCCCGACCTCGCCGCCATCGGCGTTGAAGATGCGATAGCGGAAATCGACGTCGTCGCGGGTGGGCCTCTCAACCAGCAGAATCTGATCGCAGCCGACGCCGAAATGGCGGTCGGCGATGCGGCGGCATTGCTCCGGTGTCAGCGCGACGGTTTGCGTGATGCCGTCGATCACGACGAAGTCATTGCCGAGGCCATGCATTTTGGTGAAACGAAGGTTCATGCCTTGTTGGGTATTCATGCGGTAAATAACCTGACGTAGTCTTTGAGTATGCAGCGGTCCATCACCACCGTCATGCCGCTGGTTTGCGCGTGCTGCGCGGCGTCGTCATGAACGATGCCCTCCTGAATCCAGATGGAAGGCAAGTGTAGCGCCAGGCATTGCTCGACGATAGCGGGCACATGCTCGGCGGCACGAAACACGTTGACCAGATCGACCTTGAACGGGATGTCGGCGAGCGTCGCATAGGCTTTCTCGCCCAGCACGCTGTCCACCAGCGGCCGCACCGGCACGATGCGGAAGCCAAAGCGCTGCATCGCCTGCGCCACGCGGTAGCTTGGCCGTGCGGGTTGCGGCGAGAGGCCGATCACGGCAATGGTCTGGATGCGGTTGAACAGCGCGCGCAGCGAGGCGTCGTCGGGATGGGTGACGTTCACAGAGTGCGCTCCATGACATGGTCGTCCATCACAAAGCCGCTGCCAATGTCGAACACGCGTGATTCGACAATGTGAAAGCCCAGTTTTTGATAGGCCGCAATCGCCTGCGTGTTGCCGCGATTGACTTGCAGCCACAGGCGGCGGGCGTGCTGCGTGCGCGCCCAGTTTTGCGCGGTGACCAGCAGCGCGCTGCCGATGCCTTGACGCTGGTGGTCCGGATGGACATACAGTTTGTCGAGCTTGCAGCCAGTGTTTCCCCGTGAGGCATGCGCGAAGCCGACGAGTCGCTGGTCCTGGTGCGCCACCCACCAGGCATGCAAGGGGTCGTCGAGCTGCGCGAGAATGGACCCGGCGGCGTAACGGTCGGCCAGCATGGCGTCGATCTGTGCCTGGGAAATCAGCGCAGGGTAGGTGGCCTGCCACACCACGCGCGCCAGCGCGCTGACGGCCTCGACTTGGTGCGACGCCAGCGGGCGGATGTCAGTCATACAGGCTCGCTTCACCGTCGGGGCGCGTCTTGAAGCGGCGATGCAGCCACAGATATTGCGCCGGCATTTCGCGGATGCGGTCTTCGATGAAGGCATTCATGCGCGCGACGTCGGCGTCCACGTCGCCGCTGGGGAAGTTTTCCCAGGGCGGATAAAAGTGCAGTGCGTAGCCGCGCCCCCACGACAACTGGCGGGTGATGACCGGGATGACTTGCGCACCGGTGAGTTTGACCAGACGCGGCAGCGCCGACACGGTGGCGGCGGGGATGCCGAAAAACGGCGCGAACACCGCGTTGAGGCGGCCATGATCCTGGTCCGGCAGATAGTAAAAAGGCAGTCCACGTTTGATCGCGGCGAGCGTGGCCTTGATGCCCTCGTGGCGCTCGATCAGTACGATGTCCGAGAAGCGCGTGCGGCCGTGCCGCATGTATTTGTCGGCCACCGGGTTTTGCGCGCGGGCATACATCGAGACGATGGTCTGGTCCATGGTCAGCCGTATGCCGCCCATGTCGAGGCCGACGAAATGCGGCGCCAGCCAGATCACCGGCCGCACGCCGTCGCCGCGCGCGGCTTCGGGGTTGTCGATGCGCACCAGGCGACGCACCCGCGCGGCCGATCCCCACCACAGAATGCCGTATTCCAGCGCGGCGCGAATCGAGGCCTGAAAGGTTTGCCGCAGCCAGCGGCGGCGCTGCGCGGCGGGCACGTCGGGAAAGCACAGCGCCAGATTGGTGGCGCCGACACGCCGTCGCTTGCTGGGAATCTGCGCGATGAGCCAGCCGAGGCTGTTGCCGATAGCCGCCTGCAGCGGCAGCGGCAGCCAGTGCAGCAGCCACAGCACGCCGACGCCGAGCCAGACCGGCAGCAGCGCGGGGCGCAGCAAGGTGCGGGCGGGGGCGCTCATGTGGGCATCGCGTCCGGCGGCGGCGCGTCGCCCGGGCGCTTGTGGCGGTTGTAGCTCCACAGGTATTGCGCCGGGAACTGTCGCACCACGGCTTCGACACCCTGGTTGATGCGCAGCGCGGCAGCGGCCTTGTCTTCCGGCAGCGTATCGTTCACCGGAAAGGCATGCAGGTGATAGCCGCGCCCCCAGCTCAGACGTTCGGCAGCGACAAAAAACGCCGCGGCGCTGGTCTTGCGCTGCAGGCTGGCGACCAGGGTCGGCGTATAGGCTGGACGGCCGAGAAAGGGCGCCCACACGCCATCGCCGCCGGTTGCCACCTGGTCTGGCAGGATGCCGATGGCCTCGTGGCGTTTGAGCGCCGCCAGTTGCGCGCGCACACCCGACAGATCGGTCGGTACCAGCGTTGCCTGGCCGCGCTGGCGCCCCGCCAGCATCAGCTCAGACAACACCGCTTTGCGCGGCGGCTTGTACATGGCGGTAAACGGATGGTGCGCGGCGTAATGCAGGTTGAGCAGTTCAAAGCAGCCGATATGTGGGCCGATCAGGATGATGCCCTTGCCCGCCTCGCGCGCGGCATCGATGGCGTCCCAGCCGCTGCGGCCCTTGACCAGTTTCAGCACGTCTTCATACGGGCGCAGCCATACCGGCAACAATTCGATAATCGCCTTGCCGGATTCGGCGATGGACTGGCGCAACAGGCGTCGGCAGTCCGCACCGGGACTGCACAAGCCACTGTCGAACACGTTGCCGCGCATGCGAGCGGAATGCCTGCCAGGCGCCCAATAAATGAGCCAGCCCAGCACGATGCCGAGGCCGTGCAGCAGCGGCAGCGGCAGACGCGCCAGCAGTTTGAGCAGGATCAACAGCGCACGATTCATGCGGCGGTCGATTCAACGGGCAACGCGACGCCGCCGGGGTGCTTGTGGCGGTTGTAGCGCCATTGGTATTGCGCCGGGAAGCGTTGCACCGCAGCCTCTACGCCCTGGTTGATGCGCAGCGCGGCCGCCGTCTTGTCTTCCGGCAGCGTGTCGCTCAGCGGGTAGGCATGCAGGTGATAACCGCGTCCCCAGCTCAGCCGTTCGGCCACGACGAAAAAAGCGGCAGCGCCGGTTTTGCGCTGCAGGCTGGCAACCAGCGTCGGGGTGTAGGCCGGGCGGCCAAGAAAAGGCGCCCATACGCCATCGCCGCTGCTGGCCACTTGGTCGGGCAGGATGCCGATTCCCTCGCGCCGCCTGAGCGCCGCCAGCAGGGCGCGCACGCCCGACATGTCGGTGGGAACCAGCGTCGTCTGGCTGCGCTGGCGGCCGTTCAGCATCAATTCATTCAGCAGGGGCTTGGGTGAAGGTTTGTACATGATGGTGAAAGGATGACGCGCGCCGAAATACTGGCCGATGATTTCAAAACAACCAATATGCGGCGCAATGAGGATCACGCCCTGGCCCGCAGCATGCGCGGCATCGATGTGCTCCCAGCCGCTGCTGCCCCGAACCTGTTTCAGCACGACCTTGTCCCGATGCAGCCACATCGGCAGCAATTCGGCAAAGGCCTTGCCGGACTCGCTGATGCTCTGGCGCAACAGACGTTCGCAGCCGGGTCCGGGCACGCATACGCCGCTATCGAACACGTTGTTGCGCATGCGGGCAGAATGCCGGCCCGGTGCCCAGTAAATGAGCCAGCCCAGCGCGACGCCGATGCCGTGCAGCACAGGCAGAGGCAGACGAGCCAGCAGTTTGAGCAGGAACATCACGCGGGCATACGATCTTTCACGCGCTTCAGCGCGTAGAAAGTCGGAGTCCCCTTGTGGGGCATGCGATGCCACATGGGCAATGGCGCGGAGTGGGTCGGAGTCTCTTTGAGGGAGTTGACGCCGCGGAAACAAGCGCGGCACAATGCGCGAAGACAAGCCGCCGCGTTAACTATGACAACTTGCGGGCGGGATACAAATACAGCTAAAGCGTCGCCGCTCTGTAGGTCCCGAGAGTTGGTTACGCAATCAGTAACCGGGACTGTTGGAGCTGTCATGCAAAAAGATTTCATTTTTACGTCTGAGTCGGTGTCTGAAGGGCATCCCGACAAGATGGCGGATCAAGTGTCGGATGCGGTACTCGACGCGATTCTAACCCAGGACAAACATGCGCGCGTTGCCTGCGAGACGCTGCTGACCACCGGTCTGTGCGTCATCGCGGGCGAAATCACCACAACTGCGGTGATCGACTACAACCAGATCGCGCGCCAGACCATCAAGCGTATCGGCTACGACTCCTCCGAAATTGGTTTCGACTACAACACCTGTTCGGTGCTGGTCACCGTCGGCAAGCAGTCGCCCGATATCGCGCAGGGCGTCGATCGCGCACACGACGATTATCTCGACCAGGGCGCGGGCGACCAGGGCCTGATGTTCGGCTATGCCTGCAACGAAACCTCGGTGTTGATGCCGATGCCGATTTACCTCGCGCATCGCCTGACGCAGCGGCAGTCCGAGCTGCGCAAGGACGGCCGCCTGCCGTGGCTGCGCCCCGACGCCAAATCGCAGGTCTCCATTCGCTATGTCGACGGCAAGCCGCATTCCATCGACACCGTCGTGCTCTCCACCCAGCACAACCCCGAAGTCTCGCAGGCGCAGATCACCGAGGCCGTGATCGAGGAAATCATCAAGCCGGTGCTGCCGAAAGACATGCTGACCGCCGACACGCGTTACCTGGTCAACCCCACCGGCCGTTTCGTTGTCGGCGGTCCGATGGGCGACGCGGGTCTCACCGGCCGCAAGATCATCGTCGACACCTACGGCGGCGCATCGCCCCACGGCGGCGGCGCGTTCTCCGGCAAGGACCCCTCCAAGGTCGACCGTAGCGCCGCCTACGCCGGGCGCTACGTGGCGAAAAATATCGTCGCTGCCGGCCTCGCCGACAAATGCATGGTGCAGATCAGCTATGCGATCGGCGTCGCCCGGCCCACCTCGATGATGGTCGACACCTTCGGCACCGGCAAAATCCCCGAAGCAAAAATAGCCGAACTGATCGCCGCACACTTCGACTTGCGCCCCAAGGGCATCGTCAACATGCTCGACCTGCTGCGCCCGATTTACACCGAGACCGCGAGCTACGGTCACTTTGGCCGCGAGGAGCCCGATTTCACCTGGGAAGTCACGGACAAGGCGGCTGAACTGAAGGCGGCAGCGGGGATTTGATGCGCTGGCATTTGCTGAGTGTTTAACGAAAAAGAGCCGGTCAGACCGGCTCTTTTTCTTGGTGGGGCTAAACGTTAAACCAGTTTGCGACGGCGGTGCGCCATCAACCCAACCAGACTCAGACCCGCCAGCATCATGATGTAGGTTTCGGCCTCGGGTACAGGGGCCATGGTGGCAATGCCTTCAAAATGAAGGACGGCACCCGAACTGTTCCAGCCCGGCTGTATGGCAAGGGTGTTGAGGTCATATACGTCGTTGTTGAACACATGTGTCCAGTCAGCCGTATAGAAATAGTGATTGGCGTCAATCATGGATACGGACGTCACAAGCGTGGAGGCATCGGGTGCGGCAGGGAATGCCGTGTGGCCGAGGGTGAATTCAGCAACCAGCCCCGAAAGGTTGAGCGTCATGGCGCCGCCCGTGATCGTCCCACTTGGCGCACTTTTTAGTGTGTTGAATTCAAAATGATTGCTGCCACCCCAATTGAATCCGGTCGAAAAGGCACCATTCGCCTGGGTGGTTCCCATGATAAGCGCGCCATCGGTGCCGTTGCTGGTAAAGAAGGCGGGCGGAGCCATGTAGGTGCCGTCACTTGAAAAATAGTTTCCCCAACCGCCTCCATTGGCAAGCCCGGAAGTGCCAAGCTCACCCGAGGTAACCCCAATTTCCTCAATCGTCAGGCTTTGTATGGATGCGGCGTGAACGCCACCGCTTGTCATGCAACAACCCAAAGCCATGCCCAGCAGCGTTTTTGTAATGTGATTCATGTTTCTCCTCCCGTCAGTATTGGTTGTGAATTTCAGGCACGTGTGAGTACGCTTGGGGCGGTAAAGCAAAATGCGCACCTGAATGATGCTTGCTACCATGGTTCAATAATTACAAAGGCTTGTAATGCAGGTGATGCATGGCAAGTCACGCCGCATGTAAAGAATTCCGACACCAAGGGGGCTTGGAAGGCTGATCATCCTGTGCCTGTAGATCGCCGGTTCGGAATTTTTTGCTTCAGGAGTAGAATCCGGCCTCGGTTCCAAGGCCGCGTTGCGACGATTCACTCGTTCGACGCTGGATGCTTTCCGCTACACGCACTTACATTGTTTGTACGTAGGCAGAAAAAAGCGTGATGAACCGTGATTTCACTTGGGAAGTGATCGGCAAGGCGGCTGTTGCAATCGTTGTTGCTGACAACTTACCGATATTATTGGGCGACCTGTTTCGCCCCCCTGCACTGAGGAGCGCTGCGACTGTCGCCGGTTTGATCCGCAACGACAGCCAGGCTCAGCGCAGGCGATGATTCAACTGCGCTCGTTGACTTGCAGCCGGGCTGTGGGCAAACGAGCACCCACCCCGCTGTCATTCAAGGAGTTTCACCATGAATGCAGTTTCTACCCCCTCTGGTTTTACCGATTTCGTCATCGCCGACCTGGCGCTGGCCGACTGGGGCCGCAAGGAAATCCGTATCGCCGAAACCGAAATGCCCGGCCTGATGGCGATCCGCGAGGAATTTGCCGCCGCGCAGCCGCTGAAAGGCGCGCGCATCACCGGTTCGCTGCACATGACCATCCAGACCGCCGTGCTGATCGAAACCCTGCAAGCGCTGGGTGCCGAAGTGCGCTGGGCGTCGTGCAACATCTTCTCGACCCAGGATCACGCTGCTGCTGCGATTGCGGCCACGGATACCCCCGTGTTCGCGGTCAAGGGCGAGTCGCTGGAAGACTACTGGGATTACACCCACCGCATCTTTGAATGGACGGATGGCGGCTTCTCCAACATGATCCTCGACGACGGCGGCGACGCCACGCTGCTGCTGCATCTGGGTGCGCGTGCCGAGAAGGATATTTCGGTTGTCGGCAACCCGACCAGCGAAGAAGAGCGCGTGCTCTACGCCGCGATCAAGGCCAAAGTAGCGGCCGACCCGACCTGGTATTCGGTGCGCCTGGCCGCCATCAAGGGCGTGACCGAGGAAACCACCACCGGCGTGCATCGCCTGTATCAGATGCACGCGCGTGGTGAACTCAAATTCCCCGCGATCAACGTCAACGATAGCGTGACCAAGTCCAAGTTCGACAACCTCTACGGCTGCCGCGAATCGCTGGTTGACGGCATCAAGCGCGCGACCGACGTGATGGTTGCCGGCAAGGTTGCCGTGGTGGCGGGCTATGGCGACGTCGGCAAGGGTTCGGCACAGGCACTGCGTGCGCTGTCCGCCCAGGTGTGGATCACCGAAATCGACCCGATCTGCGCGCTGCAAGCCGCGATGGAAGGTTACCGCGTGGTGACCATGGACTACGCTGCCGACAAGGCCGACATTTTTGTCACCGCAACCGGCAACTTCCACGTCATCACCCACGATCACATGGCCAAAATGAAGAATCAGGCCATCGTCTGCAACATCGGTCACTTCGACAATGAAATCGACGTCGCCGGGGTGGAAAAATACCAGTGGGAAGAAATCAAGCCGCAGGTTGACCACATCATTTTCCCCGACGGAAAACGCATCATCATGCTGGCCAAGGGACGCCTGGTGAACCTCGGCTGCGCGACCGGCCATCCGTCGTATGTGATGTCCTCATCGTTCGCCAACCAGACCATTGCGCAGATCGAACTGTGGCAGGAGCGGGATTCCGGCAAGTATCCCGTCGGCGTTTACACCCTGCCCAAGCACCTGGACGAGAAGGTTGCGCGCCTGCAGTTGCGCACACTGAACGCACAGCTGACCGAGCTCACCGACTACCAGGCCAGCTACATCAGCGTGGACAAGAACGGCCCCTACAAGGCCGACCATTACCGTTATTGATTCCAGGGAGAACAGCGTGCGCATTTTGCTGATTTGGGTACTGAATGCCGTGGCCTTGCTGGCCGTGGCCTATTTGCTGCCCGGCATCGAGGTCACCAGCTTTGGCTCGGCCATGCTGGCCGCGCTGGTGATCGGCCTGCTCAATACGCTGGTGCGTCCGGTGCTGGTCGTGCTCACCTTGCCCATCACGCTGTTGACCCTGGGGCTGTTCTATTTCGTGCTGAACGGCTTGCTGTTCTGGCTGGCGGGAAACCTGTTGTCCGGCTTTGCCGTTCACGGATTTATTGCCGCCATGCTGGGCGCCATCCTGTACAGCGTGATCGCCTGGGCGCTGTCGGCGCTCGTTCCCGGCGATAAAGGCTGAACCATGAGCCAACGTACTTTCAGCTTCGAATTTTTTCCGCCAAAAACTGCGGAGGGCGCAGAAAAACTACGCGCCACCCGCGCGCAACTGGCGCAACTCAAACCCAAGTTTTTTTCGGTGACCTTCGGCGCGGGTGGCTCCACCCGCGACCGCACCCTGGAAACCGTGCGCGACATACAGGCATCCGGCTCCGAAGCCGCGCCGCATCTGTCGTGCATCGGCTCCACCCAAGACAATATCCGCGAGATATTGAACGAATACAAAAGCCAGGGCATCCGCCATCTGGTTGCGCTGCGCGGCGATTTGCCGTCGGGCAGCATGGACGCGGGCGAGTTCAACTACGCCAACGAACTGGTGAGTTTCATCCGCAAGGAAACCGGCGACTGGTTCGAAATCGAAGTCGCCGCTTATCCTGAAATCCACCCGCAGGCGCGCTCATGGACGGACGATCTTGCCAACTTCAAGCGCAAGGTCGATGCCGGGGCGAACTCCGCCATCACTCAATATTTCTTCAATGCCGACGCCTACTTTCGCTTCGTCGATGAAGCGCGGGCATTGGGCGTGAGCATTCCCATCGTCCCCGGAATCATGCCGATCGGAAACTACGTGCAACTGGCGCGGTTTTCGGATGCCTGCGGCGCGGAGATCCCGCGCTGGCTGAGAAAGAAGCTGGAAACCTACGGCGACGATCTGGCGTCGATTCGTGCCTTCGGACTGGATGTCATCACCGACCAGTGCGAGCGCCTGCTGGCCGGCGGCGCACCGGGCCTGCATTTCTACACCATGAATCAGGCGGGGCCGAGCACCACCATCTGGCAGCGGCTGGGCTTGTAACCACGCATCCCCCCCGCCCACGCGGGCAGGGGTGTATCCACATCCCCCTGCTTTGCGCGCGCTTTCTCCCAGCGCCCCTCTTGGGCACCTCCACTCAGCCCGTTTTCAGCGGACGCCTTCCTGCGTTTCGGCCCAATCCTACGTACACGCCTCGAATAATCGACCACGATGACAGCGTCCTTCCCTGATACGCACGGGCAGGGCGACCCACCCATCGAACGACTTTAGAGCGCAGAGGAGATCAACATGCAAACAATCGCATTGGCGGATATGGACGTAAGGGATTTTTCGCAGGCGCGTCGCGCGGCCGTTGATAAAGCAGGTGACGTGCTGGCCCGTCCCACGATTGTCGCCTGGAAGGATGACAATAGTGGCAAGACGGCTCCCGAAATCCCTGGTGGAAAAGGAGATCGCTGGCACGACTATGGCGAAAGCAACGAGGGCGTTCTGGAATTGCAGGTCGGCAAGGCATATCACTTTATTTTCACCGACGCGGACGGGTTTACCGAGCCCGACATGAACCTCGCCACGCTCAATGACAATGGCAAGACTTTCCTGTGCCTGAACGACGCCTGTACCGAAGAGGACAAGCAGAAACTGGGCTATTTCCCGGGCGGCGGAATGGGCGGCTAAAGTGTGACCCGTCGTGACCCCGTGTTTGAATACGAAGGCAATCGAGTCGGATCGCGGTCAACTACCTCACCCATTTTTTGTTGCCATCCTGACAATGGGGAGTAAATCATGAGCATTGGAACCATCCTGCTAATCGTGTGATCCTGATCGGCGTCATCCGCCTGTGGTCACACAGCTGCCGCCTGGGGCTATGATCCCAGTGGCGGCATCGGTTTGATCGTCGTCATCCTGATCATCCTGCGGGTCATGAGATTGATCTGACTGGTTCCTTAAGGGCGGGATGGCCGTGGGACGCGGACTGAGCCGCACGCGCCGACCACAGCGGGTAGGTGCGTCATGTGCTCAAGCCAGGCTGTCGTACACTTCGGTCGGTACGGTCGCCTGCGTCCGGAATGCAGGGCGGGCGAAGTAATACCCCTGAAACAGCACAATGCCGAAGTCGCGCAGGACCATGACTTCCTCCCGCGATTCGACCCCTTCTGCAATGACGCGAATCGAGAGTTCGCTGCACACCTGCATGATCCCGCGGGTGATGGCCTGGCGCCCCTTGTGCTTGTCGATGTCGCGTATCAGCGCCATGTCCAGCTTGATCAGATCGGTTTGCAGTTCGGCCAGCAGATTGAGGCCCGAGTAGCCTGCACCAAAATCGTCGATTGCCGTCAGGAATCCGCGTTGCTTGTAGTGTTCCACGATGTCGCGCAGATGCTCATGGTCCTCTACCTTTTCGGCTTCCGTGATCTCGAAAATCATGCGCTCGATCGGAAAGCCGTAAGTCTTGGCGGCTTCCAGCGTTGTGCGGATGCAAAGCTCAGGGCGGTAGACGGCGTTGGGCATGAAATTGATGCTAAGCAGGGAGTTCATGCCGAGCTGCGCGGCAAGCTGAATCGCCTTGACGCGGCATGCCTGGTCAAAGCGGTAGCGATTGCTGTCATTGACGCGGGTGAACACCTCGCCGGCGGATTCGTTGTTGAGGCCGCGCACCAGGGCTTCCTGGGCATAGACCTCGCGGGTATCGATGTTGACGATCGGCTGGAAGGCCATCGTGAACCCGAAATCCAGTCCGGAACCGCCAGCGCACTCGGCGCAGCCGAGTTCCCTGAAATCTTTCTGAACGATCATGGTGTGTCATCCCGAATTTCGGCGGGGCAGGGTGGCAAAGGCCAATTATAGCCAGCCCTTTCGACGTCCTGCCGCGGCTGCCAACTTGACTGATCGCCCGCAGGGGGGTCAGGGCAGGCAGGCTTTTAATGCCTTCAGGCAGTAGTCGACATTTTCCTGCTTGGCCGAATAGCCCATCAAGCCGATGCGCCAGATTTTGCCGGCCATGTCGCCGAGACCCGCACCGATTTCGAGATTGAAGTCATTCAGCAGCTTGGCACGCACCGCGGCTTCGTCGACGCCTTCGGGTACGTAAATCGAGTTGAGTTGCGGCAGGCGGGCGGATTCCTCGACCACGTAGCGCAGTCCCATGCCTTCGAGCCCGGCCTTGAGTTTTTCGTGCATCGTGCGGTGGCGCGCCCAGGCGTTTTCCAGGCCTTCTTCTTCGAGGATTACCAGCGCTTCGTGCAGGCCGTACATCGGGTTGATCGGTGCGGTGTGGTGGTAGGTGCGCTTGCCGGCGGACTGCCAGTAGCCGAGCACCAGATTGAGGTCGAGGAACCAGCTTTGCACGACGGTCGTGCGCGCCTTGATCCGGGCGATGGCGCGTTCGGAGAACGACACCGGCGACAGACCCGGGGTGCACGACAGGCATTTCTGGCTGCCGGAATACGCTGCGTCGATGCCCCACTTGTCCATGTAGAGCGGGGTACCGCCGAGGCTGGTGACGCAGTCCATGATGGTGAGCGCGCCATATTCCTGCGCAATCTTGGCGAGCGTTTCGGCATCCGACTGCGCGCCGGTCGAGGTCTCGGCGTGCACGAAGGCGAGAATCTTTGCGTCCGGATTGGCCTTGAAGGCGTCGCGCACCTTCTGCGGATCAACCGGCGCGCCCCAGGCGTCATCGACCACGACCGGCACGCCGCGGGTGCGCTTGACGTTTTCCAGCATGCGGCCGCCGAACACGCCGTTGCGGCAGACGATCACCTTGTCGCCCGGTTCCACCAGGTTGACGAAGCACATTTCCATCCCTGCCGAACCGGGCGCCGAGACCGGAAAGGTCAGCGCATTTTCGGTCTGGAACGCCATCCGCAGCATGGCCTTGATCTGCTCCATCAGTTCGACGAAAGCGGGGTCGAGGTGGCCGATGGTCGGGCGCGCCATGGCGTCAAGAATACGCTGCGGCACGTCGGAGGGGCCGGGGCCCATGAGGATGCGCTTGGGGGGGGTGAAGGAGGCAGTCATAACCTTGGTCTCTGTATGGAAAACATCTAATAAAACAATGGCTTGATTCTACGGATAAAACGGTGCGACAGGAAAATGCGCGAGCAGATTCCAGCGGTGGTGGCGTACGTTTGCGACCGCAGTTTCAATGACTATGGTTAGGTTTTGGCGATGAAATGGGGGGTGGGTATGGCAACGAACACAGAATGTTTAGGTTCGCTGTTCGGCGGCGTGGCGCTAGGCATCGCGCTGGGTGCAGCGCCGCAGGCAGCGGCTGAGTCCACCCCGGCAGCCATGACGTTGAGCGAGGCGGATCAAACGGCGGTGTTCAGGGCGGCGGGGGCGATACAACGCAAGGGCGTGTGGGTCGTTTGCGTGGATGAACCCAGCGGAGGGGGCGCATCCATTGAATGGGTACGTGATCTGAATGGCGATGGCCGCCCCGAAGCCGTGGTCACCGAAGGCGGCATGTATTGCCATGGCCATTCAGGTACGGGCTATACGCTGCTTAGCAAGCAGGAAGACGGTAAGTGGCGTGTGATGAGCAGCAACAATGGCATCCCCGAGTTTCTGAAAACTTGGGGTGTCGGCGGCTGGCCGGATATCTCGGTAGGCGGTCCGGGCTTCTGTTTCCCGGTGGAACGCTGGAATGGCAAGACGTACGCGCTGAACCGTTTCGAATACGAGGGCAAACGCTGCAAGCCGCCGCGCTAGTTAAACCGGCGGCTCGCCCATCAGCGGCTTCATCGCGGTCAACAGGCTGTTGAAGATGCGCGGGTGAGTCTTTTCCTGCTCCGCCAGCATCTGCTTCATTGCGTAGCGTTGCTGCGGCTTGGCAAAACAGGCGGGACAGTTTTCGAAAATCACCGGAAGGCCGGCATCGGCCGCAAACGCGCGGGTCTGGCGTTCGCGCGCGTAGGCAAACGGCCGGATGATGCGCAGGTCGCCGGCGTCATTGAGGTAGTGCGGCGACATGGTGCGCAGCTTGCCGCCGAACAGCATCGACATCATCAGCGTTTCGGCCAGATCGTCCAGATGGTGGGCCATCGCGACGACGTTGCAGTTCTGCTCGCGGGCGACGCGATAAAGAATGCCGCGCCGCATGCGCGAGCAATAGGCGCAATAGGAATCGGAATCCTTGGTCAGCGTCTTCTGCGCTTCGACCATGATCGGCTGCGACTCCAGAAAATACGGCACGCCGAGTGCGGCCATGTACGCCGTCAGCGGTGACGGGTCGTACTGGTCGGACTGCGGATCGACGGTGCACGCCAGCAGTTCGAATTTGACCGGCGCTTTCTGTTGCAGATGGTGCAGGGTGTGCAGCAGTGACAGCGAATCCTTGCCGCCCGACAGCCCGAGCAGGATGCGGTCGCCGTTGCGGATCATGCGCCAGTCGCCGATGGCGCGGCCAGCCAGGGTAACGAGCGAGCGGGAGGGCTTAATCCAGCCGGTGGGCGTGTCGTGGCTCATGCGGAAAATTGAAGTGCGTGAAGTTGGGCGTAGCGGCCTTGTTTGGCGAGCAATTCGGCGTGGCTGCCGATCTCGACGATGCGTCCACCTTCCAGCACCACGATCCGATTGGCGCGCTCGATGGTGGACAGGCGGTGCGCGATCACCAGCGTGGTGCGGTTGGTCATCAGGGTTTCCAGTGCGGCCTGGACGTGGCGCTCGGATTCGTTGTCGAGCGCCGAAGTGGCTTCGTCGAGGATCAGAATCGGCGCGTTTTTGAGGATGGCGCGGGCGATGGCGATGCGCTGGCGCTGGCCGCCGGACAAGCGCATGCCGTTTTCGCCGATCAGCGTGTCGAGGCCGTCCGGCATGGCCTGAATGAAGTCCCATGCGTGGGCGGCGATGCACGCGGCGCGGATTTCATCGGTCGTGGCATCGCGCTTGCTGCCGTAGGCGATGTTGTGTCCCAGCGTGTCGTTGAACAGGGTGACGTCCTGCGATACCAGTGCGATGTGACTGCGTAAATTTTGCAGCGGGATGTCGCGGATGTCGTGGCCATCAAGCGTAATGACGCCCGCATCGGGATCGTAAAAACGCGGCACCAGATTCGCCAGCGTGGTCTTGCCGGAGCCGGATGCGCCGACCAGCGCGACGGTTTCACCGGGCGCGATATCGAGGCTGATGCCGTGCAAGGCGGGGGTGGTTTTGCCGGGGTAGCAGAGGCTGATATCTCGCAATGCCAGACGGCCTTCGATGCGGGCGAGCCTCTGCGTGCCGTGGTCGCGTTCGGCATCCTGGTCAAGCATGGAGAAGATGGTTTCGGCCGCTGCGAGCCCGCGCTGCAGCTGGTCGTTGACCGCGGTGAGCCGCTTGAGCGGCGCGAACAGCAGCAGCATCGCCATGAAAAAGGCGACGAAACCGCCGACCGTGGTGGCGTTGTCGCTCGCCTGGTCGGCGGCGATGTAGACGATGACCGCCAGCGCAATCGCGGCGATGAACTGGATCACCGGTTCGTACACCGCGTTGGCGGCGACGCGTTTCATTTCGTAAGCGCGCGCCAGGTTGGCTGCACTGCGAAAACGATCCTGCTCGTAGGTTTCGCCGCCGTAAAGCTTGACCACGCGATGGCCGCCCACCGCTTCGTCCACCACCTGGGTGAGGTCGCCGATGTTCTGCTGTGCCTTGCGCGACAGACCGCGCAGGCGCTTGCTCGCCATGCGCACCACCCACAGCGTGAGCGGCACCAGTGCGAACACGATCAGGGTCAGCTGCCAGTTGAGCCAGACCAGATAGCCGAGCAGGCCCAGCACCGTCACCGTGTCGCGCACCAGCGTGGTGAGCGAGCTGGTGGCCGATTGCGTCACCTGGGTGACGTTGAACGCCAGTTGTGCGATCAGCTGTCCACTCGGGTTCTGGTCGAAGTAGCGCGTCGGCAGCGTCATCAGCTTGTCGAACATCGCCGCGCGCAAGTCCATCACCAGACGGCTGCCGACCCATGCCATGCAATAGGTGCTGACGAAGCTGGTGAGGCCGCGCACTACGAACAGCGCCAGTAGCAGCAGCGGCACCCAGCGGATGAAGGCCTGGTCCTTGGCGACAAAGCCCTGGTCCAGCAGCGGCTTGAACAGCGCGGGCAGCATCGGCTCGGTGGCGGCGGTGAGAATCAGCGCGACCAGCGACAGCGCGAACATGCGCCAGTAAGGTTTGACATAGGTCAGCAGGCGGCCGTAAAGCGCGCGGCTGTCGGGTACGGGGGTCATAGCAGCAGGATGGTGGCGAGGCCGAGGAAGATGAAGAAGCCCATGCTGTCGGTGATGAACGTGAGCAGCACCGAGGAGCCAATCGCGGGGTCGCGCTTGAAGCGTTCCAGCGTCATCGGAATGAAGATTCCGGCTAGCGCGGCGACCAGCAGATTGAGCAGCATCGCCAGCGCCATCACGCCGCCCAGTTCCGGGTTGTCATACAGCAGCCAGGCGAAGACGCCCACCGCCGAGCCCCACATCAGGCCGTTCAACAATGCGACGCCGATTTCCTTGACCACCAGCCGCCGTGCGTTGGCCGGGGTGATGTGGCCGAGCGCGAGGCCGCGAATGATCAGGGTGATGGTCTGGTTGCCCGAGTTGCCGCCAATGCCGGCGATGATCGGCATTAGCGCCGCCAGCGCGGCGAGTTTTTCGATGCTGCCTTCGAACGCGCCGATCACGCGCGAGGCGACGAAGGCGGTGCCAAGGTTGATTGCCAGCCACATCCAGCGGTTTTTCGCCGCATTCCACACAGTGGAAAACAGGTCTTCCTCTTCCTTCAGGCCGGCCATCGACAGCATGTCGGCGTCGGCCGATTCGCGGATGTAGTCCACCACCGCATCGACGGTGAGACGGCCGATCAGTCGTCCCTGTGCATCCACCACCGGCGCCATCACCAGGTCGTAGCGTTCGAATGCTTGCGCCGCTTCCTGCGCTTCGTCCTCGGGGTGAAACTTGACGAAATCCTCGACCATCACGGCCGCGACCGAGGCCTCGGGATCGGTGGTCAGCAAGCGTTTCAGCGGCAGCACGCCAATGATCGAATCGTCGCGATCCACCACGAACAGCTTGTCGAGCTGGTCGGGCAGCTCGCCCAGACGGCGCAGGTAGCGCAGCGCGACTTCCAGCGTCACGTCGACGCGGATGGTGACCATCTCGAAATCCATCAGCGCGCCCACCGTGTCCTCGGGGTAGGCCAGCGCCGATTGCAGGTGCGCGCGCTTCTGCGCGTCGAGGCTGGTGAGCAGTTCCTGGATCACGTCGTGCGGCAGGTCGGCCGCGATGTCGGCAATCTCGTCGGTGTCGAGCGACTCGGCGGCGGCCAGCAGTTCCGCCTTGTCCATGCTCTGGATCAGTGATTCGCGCACCGAATCGGAGACTTCCAGCAGGATTTCGCCGTCGTACTCCGCGTTGACCAGACCCCACACCAGCCGCCGCTCGTCCAGCGGTAGGGCTTCCAGAATGTAGGCAATGTCGGCCGGGTGCAGGTCTTCCAGCTTGCGCTGCAGCTCGGCCAGGTTCTGCTTGTGCACCAGGTTCTCGACCAGTGCCTGGCGCGGCCCGCCCTGCTTGTGGACGAGTTCCTCCACCAGCCGCATCCTGGCGAGCAGGGACTGCACCTGGATCAGGTGCGTTTCCAGGTTGTCCTGCGACTGGGTTTCGAGGGAATCGGTCATGGCGCGTTTGGGCAGAAAAGCCCCGCGATTGTAACGCGCCACGGCTTGGGGACGTTGGCGAATTCGCCGTGGGAAGCACGTGGATCGATCGCGTTCTATAGTGTTCAGATGAAGACGCTGCTTGCCCTGTTCCTGCTAGCCTGCCTGCCCGCATGCGGGCGCGATCTGCCGCTGGATACGCTCAAGCTGCCGGTGGGCTTTCGCATCGCGATCTATGCCGACACGGTGCCGGGCGCGCGCTCCATGGCCCTGGCGCCGGATGGCACGCTGTTCGTCGGCACCCGCGGCGACACGGTTTACGCCTTGCCCAACCGCACCGGCGGCCCCCGGGCCGATGCCGTCCTCACCTTGCTGAAGGGGCTGGATACGCCTAATGGCGTGGCCTTTCGTGACGGCGCGCTCTACGTCGCCGAGATCGGCCGCATCCTGCGCTACGACCAGATCAGCGCGCGGCTGCGCAATCCCCCGAAGCCGGTGGTGGTGAGCGATGCCTTTCCGCGCGACGCCCATCACGGCTGGAAATTCATCCGCTTTGGCCCGGACGGCCGCCTCTACGTGCCGGTGGGCGCGCCCTGCAACATCTGCGAACCGGATCCTGCCCGCTATGCGGCGATCTTCCGCCTCAAGCCGGACGGCAGCGCGCTCGAGCAATACGCGCGGGGCGTGCGCAACACGGTCGGCTTCGACTGGCATCCGCAGAACGGCGAGCTATGGTTTACCGACAACGGCCGCGACTGGCTGGGCAACGATGCGCCGCCGGACGAGTTGAACCGCGCGCCGCGGGCCGGTCTGCATTTTGGCTATCCCTATTGCCACGGCAAGGCCATCGCAGACAGCGAGTTCGGCGACAAGCATGACTGCGCCGAATTCACGCCGCCAATGCGCGAACTGGGCGCCCACGTCGCTGCCCTCGGGATGCGCTTTTATAGCGGCACGATGTTCCCCGAGCCTTGGCGCGGCCGCGTTTTCATCGCCGAGCACGGCTCCTGGAACCGCATCCCGCCGTCCGGCTATCGCCTGACAACGGCGCGCATCGAGGGCGGGCGGGTGACTGCCTACGAGGTGTTCGCCGAGGGCTGGCTGAAAGGCATCGCGGCCTGGGGACGGCCGGTCGACGTGCAGGTGATGCCTGATGGTGCACTGCTGGTGTCGGACGACAAGGCAGGGGTGATTTACCGGATCAGCTACGGCAACTGAACATCGCGGCCTGCCGCTCCGGGGTGCGGCGCGCGTCGGTCAATCCCCGCGGTCGTCGCGCACTTCCACCCAGCCGCTGGCCACCCTCACCGGGAACACGGCGATCGCGCTGTAGGCCGGCGGCGCGGTGACAGCGCCGCTGCGCAGATTGAAGCGGGCACCGTGGCGCGGGCAGACGATTTCCTCGCCGATCCATTCGCCGCTCGCCAGTTCGCCACCGTCGTGGCTGCAGGTGTCCTCGATCGCGCAGTAGTCGCCGCCGAGGTTGAATACCGCGACGGCCACGCCATCGACATCCGTCACGCAGCGCCTACCGGGCGGCAGGTCGGTGACGCGTGCGACGCGCACCCAACCGGACATCACACCAGCCCGAGCTGCAGCCGCGCAGCTTCACTCATGCGGCTTTGATCCCACGGCGGATCCCAGACGATTTCGACGTGGGCGGCCGTCACGCCGCTGACTTCCGCCACGGACTGCTCGACCTGTGCAGGGAAGGTCTGCGCCACCGGGCAGCCGGGTGCGGTGAGCGTCATGCGGATATCGACGCGGCCGGCGGCATCGACGTCGAGGTCGTAGATCAGGCCCAGGTCGTAGATGTTGACGGGCAGTTCCGGATCGAAAATCGTGCGCAGGGCGGCGATGACCTGCCGCTTCAGGACCTGTTCGGCGCGCTTTTCGGAGACCAGGCGGACGAGATTGATCATGGCGGCGGTTAACCAGCGACTTGCCCGCTTGCGGGCTTAGTCGAATGGCTAGTTGTTTCATCAGCGGGCTGCGAGGGTTGCGGGCAGAACGGCGAGGGGCCTTCGGTGCACACGGTTTCGCTGTTCTGTTCGAGCGCGGCCTGCAATACATGCCAGGGCAGCGTCGCGCACTTCACCCGCATCGGGAATTCGTGCACGCCTTCGAGCACGCGCAACTTGCCCACGCCTTCCGCCGGGGCATTTTCCGCCAGCATGTTGTGCACCCGATGGAACAGGCGCTCCACTTCGTCCAGTGGTTTGCCGTGCACCGCTTCGGCCATCATCGAGGCGGACGCCATGCAGATGGCGCAGCCGGCGCCTTCGAAACCGATGTCCTCGATGGAGTCGTTCGCCACTTTCAGATGCACCTGGATTTCGTCGTTGCACAGCGGATTGAAACCGTGCGCATGGTGCGTGCTGCCACGCGGATTCTTCGGGTAATGCCGTGGGTGGCGGTTGTGTTCGAGGATCACTTCTTCGTAGAGGGCGCGCTGGTCGGTATTCATGCCGTGCGCTCCTTGTTCAGCACCGGCAGCGCGGCGGCCAGATGCGGCTCCAGCCAGTCGGCCAGCCCGGTGTTTTTCAGTAATCCAAGCGCCTCTTCGACGAAGCCGCGCAACAACAGCGCGCGCGCAACGTCGGCGTCGATGCCGCGACTGCGCAGGTAGAAGATTTCCGCGGGGTCGAGCTGGCCGACGGTTGCGCCATGGCCGCATTTGACGTCGTCGGTATAGATTTCCAGCTGCGGCTTGACGTCGATTTCGGCGTGTGGCGACAGCAGCAGGTTGCGGCTCGATTGCTGGGCGTCGGCCTTTTGGGCGCCCGGCTGCACCACCACGCGCGCGTCGAAAATGCCGCGTCCGCGGCCGTCTGCGATACCGCGCCAGGTCTGGCTGCTGCGGGTGTATGGGGCGCGGTGTTCGACGTGCAGGTGCTGGTCGATATGGCGTCGACCGGCGGCGATGAACACGCCGTCGAGCTGACACGCTGCGCCGGCTTCGTCCAGATGGACCCGGGTGTCGTGGCGCACCACGCGGCCGCCGGCATTGAGCGACAGGGCGTGATAGCGGCTGTCGCGTGCCTGTTGCACCAGAGTCAGCCCGGTGTGGGTGGCGACTGCGCTGTTTTCGTCGAGCTTGAGGTGGGTGAGCCGGGCGCCTTCGCCCAGCACGATCTCGGTCACGCTGTTGTGCCAGTAGGCGAGATCGGGCGCGCCCAGACCATGTTCCACCAGCACCGCCTCGGCGCCGGCTTCCAGCACGACGAGGTGGCGCAGGTGCAGCATGGCGTCGGCTTCGCTGGCGCGGTGCACCATGAACAAGGGCGCCGCTTTCCAGCCGGCCGGCACATGCAGCAACAGGCCATCCCGCCACAGCGCGCTGTTGATTTCAGCCAGCGCCGCGCCGCCCGGCAAGGTATCGGCCAGCTGGCCGAGGTGGCGCACCACCAGAGCCGTATCGGCACGGTCGGCCAGGCTATGCGCGTGGGTCGATTGCGTATAGACATCCGTTATCCGGCCATTGCCGAACTTCAACACGGTGCCCGGATAGTCTTCGCTTGCCCAGTCTTCCGCGGCGTGTTGCGGGGCGTGCAGTTCAGCCCGTTCCAGAAAATCGAGCGCGGTGTATTTCCAGTCTTCGTCGCGCGGGGTCGGCAGTCCGTGGGTGAAAAAGCGCTCCAGCGCCACCTCGCGTGACGCCATCTGGTGCGGCGAACCGCTGGTCTGTTCGAGCGCTTGCCGGTATAGAGCGGGGTTCATGGCCGCGCCTCCACTTGCGGGCCGGATTCGGGTATCAGCCAGCCGTAGCCGCGGTCTTCCAGTTCCAGCGCCAGACTGGCGTCGCCCGACCGCACGATGCGTCCGCCCGCCAGCACATGCACCTGGTCGGGGACGATGTAGTTCAGCAGGCGCTGGTAGTGCGTGACCAGAATCACCGCGCGCTCCGGATGCTTCAGCGCGTTGACCCCGTTGGCCACGGTTTTCAGCGCGTCGATGTCGAGCCCGGAATCGGTTTCGTCGAGGATGGCGAGGCGCGGTTCCAGTACCGCCATTTGCAGGATTTCGTTGCGCTTTTTCTCGCCGCCGGAGAAGCCTTCGTTGACCGCGCGGTAGAGAAAGCTGTCGTCCATGCCGAGCAGTTCCAGCTTGCCCTTCACGGTATCGAGAAAGTCCATTGCGTCGAGTTCGGTTTCATTGCGCGACCGCCGTACGCTGTTCAACGCAGTGCGCAGCAATTGCACGTTGGCCACACCGGGAATCTCCAGCGGATACTGAAAGGCGAGAAACACCCCGGCGCGTGCGCGCTGCTCCGGTTCCAGCGCCAGCAGATCCTGCTCCAGAAAGCGCACGCTGCCGGCGGTTACCGTGTAGCCCTCGCGCCCGGCCAGCACCTGGGCGAGCGTGCTCTTTCCCGAGCCGTTGGGACCCATGATGGCGTGCACCTCGCCTGCATTCACGTCAAGATCGATGCCGGCGAGGATGGGCTTGTCGCCGATAGCTACGTGCAGATTTTCGATATGCAGCATGATTTACACTCCTACTGACCCCTGACCCCTGACCCCTGACCCCTGACCCCTGACCCCTGACCCC